>JRYK01001180.1_pt1 | contig 56854 bp, 46 predicted proteins | sample 235381 | NCBI WGS metagenome assembly JRYK01 (sample SAMN03074220, study PRJNA261476) | activated sludge metagenome | biome: Wastewater Treatment Plant; feature: Wastewater; material: Activated sludge; isolation source: activated biomass of a wastewaster treatment plant treating hydrocarbon... ... | reverse complement strand
CATTAGTAAAAGGGTCATCAACATCAGAGAAAGAATTGAATTTTTTTGAAGTACAAAAAGTGTACAGGACATTCTTATACGATATGTTGAAACATAATCAACCACAGGAAGACCAAATGTGTGCCACCAAAATAAGTGAAAAAGAAAATCAGTTTTATAGATGGGAGTGGTTTACTGAGCAACGAGTTTACCCTTCAGGCTTCTATCCTCAAGCCACTAAATTTTGGAAGGACTTTCATCACAACAGAAATTCACTATTAAACAGAAATGAGCTTAGTCAAGAATTCAATTCACAAATTTGGCATCCTTTGATCTCTGCAAACTTACCGTCAGGTGGAAGTTCGACTGGGATGGGCCGAATCAACTGCCTGGCTTTTGTTCCAGGGAGTCCAGGTACCTATTTGGTTGGTGCTGCAACTGGAGGGCTTTGGAAAACTACGGATGATGGTTTAAATTGGATATGCTTGAATTCAGATTTATTACCCGCTTTAAGTATTTCGGATATTGCTGTAAATCCCATAAACAATAATGAAATATATGTTGTTACCGGAGATATGTTTGCAGGTTTTCCCGGCATTGGTAAAAGTTTGCAAGGTCATTTTAGTGCGGGTGTACTCAAATCAAGTGATGGTGGATTTACATGGAAACCTACGGGTATGTCTTTTTCCCAAAATCAAATGATCGTACCCCAAAGAATGTTAATACATCCTATAAATGATGATTCCATGATTGTTGCCTCCTTCAACGGGGTGTGGAGGAGTATAAATGCAGGAAAGAATTGGACAAAAGTAAAAGATGGAACTTTCTTCAGCATGGAAGCTAATCCTAAAAGAGCTAATACCTTGTATCTAACCGATGCGAACGGTTTGTGGAGATCGGATAATTTTGGAACCAGTTGGACGTGGAAAGGTGGAGGTTATTCCAAAACAGGAAGTTTCAGAATTTCACTATGCATTTCAAAAGCTGACACAAATATTGTCTATCTCTGGGGACAAGGTGGAGCTTTTAAAAAATATAATTCGACCACTAAGGTATTTTCAACCTTAAGTAGCCCGGATGGCCTGGTTCATCCTTATGGACTATATGACAGGGCATTGGCGGTAGCTCCTTGGAGTCCTGATATTCTCTTCGTAGGAGGCAGCGAAGCTGCGAAATCCACAAATGGAGGAAATAGTTGGAATTTAACTGCGCAATGGACTAATGAAAAGTCTACCAATTACATCCACCAAGATGTAAAACGATATTACTTCATACCGTCTATAGACAGTTCCATCCTTGCGTTGACCGATGGTGGAATATTCAAATCTTTAAACTTAGGTGCAACATGGACCAACATAAGCAAAGGAATTAACATTGCACAGATTTACAGAATTTGTAATCACCCTAACAGTCCTGATACCATTATCATAGGGCAACAGGATTGTGCTACCAACCGCTTTGTTTTAAACGATTCTACAATGAAACAGATCTTTGGTGGTGATGGAATGCAATCCTTGTTTGACCCAAACTTACCTTCCACCCTGTTTGTTTGCGGTGCATATGGAAATCTGCAAAAATCAAAAGATGGAGGTAAAACTTTTAGCTTGGCATCTCCCGGCCAATGTATGTGGATTGCACCATACGCCATGAACCCGAAAAATTCAAAAACGATGTACATAGGTGCCAAAATTGGTGTTCGAAAATCAACCATTGGAGGTGAATTCATGAGTTGGACAACTATGTCCACATCTCCTATACTTGATTCTGTAATAGCAATTGGAGTTTCCGACGCTGATACAAATGTTGTATATGCTGCCAAATCCAATAAAATTGTGAGGTCAGATGATGGTGGTAATACATGGGTAAATGTTACAGCTGGGCTTCCCACATCATCTGCATCAATTAGCTATTTGGAAGTCAGTGCAACAGATCGCAACCGGGTCTATGTTTGTTTTTCAGGTTATTCAGCTCAAAATAAAATTTTCGTATCGACTAATGGTGGAACAAGCTGGGACAATTACTCAGGAAGTTTAAGCAATGTGCCAGTAAATTGCATTTTACACTTAAATGATAGTCCAACCAATGAAGTTTTTGCTGGCACAGACTTTGGCATTTATTACCGAAATTCTAATTTAAATGATTGGATTTCCTTCAATGCCGGATTACCCAATGTAATCGTCAATCACCTCCAAATTGAAAAAAGTTCGAAAAAACTAAGGGCAGGAACGTATGGAAGAGGCTTATGGGAGTATAATTTGCCGAATAATGAATCTTCGATATTACCGGTAAATGATCTCCATAAAACTTTAACCGACGATGCTAAAATAATCGCGAAAACAAATACCCGTAATGAAAGAAATATCCAGGGACAGCCATTATTACAATCAAAGAATCCGTACCAGCAAATTATTAATTTATACCCCAATCCCGCAAAATCAAAATCCTATCTTGAAAGCTTATACAATTTAGACCAGTTTAATATTAAGCTTTATTCTGCAGAAGGAAAGGATTTTAGCAATTCTTTAGTCATTGACCGAATGGGTGAAAAAGGTTGTCTTTTAAAGTGGGATCAAATTTGTCCAGGACTTTATTATGTTGTTTTAGTTAACGGTACTGATGTCTTTGCCTCAGCAAAATTATCCGTAAACCCTTAATAATCATTTTAATCATTAACATTCTTGCTGCCTATTTCAAAAAGACAAATTACCATAATAACAACTCGAATGGTAATGATTTGAGTTAAGATCTTCGAAAGAATGATTTAAAGATTCATTCCAATGACATTGATTGAGGTGGCTGTTAAAGGGTGTAGCTCTAACGCCAGTCCAAGGAAACCAAAATAAGAATTTACTTTTCATGTGAAAAAATACAACTATAGAAATATTTTAAAATAAGCAGAAATACTAATTACCTTGAACGCACTTTGAGATTTCCAGAGAGAAGTGTTACATACAATTTAAGGTTAGCGTTGACTTAAAGCACAAACCATCCAGCTAGACATTCACAAAAGTCGTTTCTTCCATAACTTAAAGTAAAAGTATCAAGGCGGCATTGTACATTTGAGCAGTACATTCAACAAATGACTTCCAGGATTATTCCACTGCATAAAGAGTTTATCGCCGACACATGTATGGAGGCCTTGAGCAAGATGATCACTTCCGGATCCTTGCAAACGGAGCATTCCTGTAGAACAGCAAGTACCCAATGGCTTTTACAACATTTCGACACCAAAGCAGTCTACCTCAATCCAAGTTGCACGGATGCACTTGAAATGACCTCGCTGATCTTGAATCTTGAGGCTAGCAGTGAAGTCATCGTTCCTTCATATACCTATGTGTCCACAGCAAATGCCTTCCGTTTGAGAACCCCAAAAATAACTTTTGCAGACTGCCTGGAAGAGTTGCCTGTCGTTGACTTGAAAACCATTGAACCTTTGGTAAGCAGAAACACTAAAGCCATTGTGGTCATGCACTATGCAGGTATTTCGGTGGATATGGATCCACTCATACAATTTTGCCAAAGTCATGGTATCACCCTGATTGAAGACGCAGCACATGCATTTGGCGCCAGGTACAAATTAAAATCCCTTGGTACGCTGGGAAGCCTATCCTGTTTTTCATTTCACTATACAAAGATCTTGTCGTGTGGAGAAGGAGGTTGTCTGTTGGTGAATGACGAAAGTCTGGTCAAAATCGCCGATGAGGTCTTTGAAAAANNCACGCTGCTGCTGGCGCTGCTGGTGCTGGCCGTGGCGGAGCGGCCCGGCGCCATCACGGCGAACATCGACCGCGAGCTGCTCGACGAGGTGATGCCGCCGCCTCCACCGCCTGAGATCGGCGCGCTGCTCGATGCCGAGCTGGCCCGGCTGAGCCGATGAGGTCTTTGAAAAAGGAACCAACCGCAATGCCTTTCAACAGAAACGGGTAAATCGATACGAATGGTTGAGAATGGGTTCTTCCTTTGCCATGTCTTCCCTACAATCCTGTGTATTGCAAGAGCAACTCAAAGTCGCAGATAAATTAGTTTCTGAACGTATAATGTTGTGGAACCGATATATGGAATTACTTGCTCCATTACAGGCCTCTGAGTATTTTGAATTACCTAGGCTTAAAGCATATCACAATATCAATGGTGCATACTTTTACCTGGTTTTACCTCAAACCAGGATGAGAAGTGACCTCCAAATATTTCTAAGTCAGCATGGCATCGAATCAGCTGCTCATTATCCTGCCCTTCACCTGAGTCCCTTTGCAAAAAATTTCCATAACAGGACACTCCCCAATGTGGAAAAATTTGAGACTTGTCTACTTCGCCTCCCTATTTTCAATGGCATGACATTAGATGAACAGTTGTTCGTATCTGAAAAACTGACAGTTTTCTTTAAAAATTATTAAGTAATTTAATTCCCGCTCAGCCTATGCCTAAGCTTAATTGAACTCACCCATGATCAGTTGATAGAGACTTTTTACCTTCCCCTGTAAATGCGCTTTTAATGGTTGATCCAATGATCGTCTTAAGGGCTTGAGGAAAGTGGAAAAGTCCAGAAAACGAACAAAAGCGTAGAGCGACATTTGCAATAACAAGATTGCCACCAGAGCAAACCATACACCATATTGGTTCCAAACCACGGAGAGCAACAAAATTGAAACCAAGGCATGTAAAAACATCGATATGGCAAGCCGAACTGGTGCAAAAAATTCAATGTGCCGGATTTTATTCATGGTAAATGATTTCGCAAGTGCGAAAGGAATACCGTAAAAAATCACTGCTGGTAACCCTGCAAAAAAAAGCAATACCATTCCCTTTGCATAAATCAATCGCATCCACAGACTCGTAAACAATCTGAATACCATGGAAACTGGAGAAGGATCTAGATGATGAATGGATTGGATTTCATGACTTATCTGATGTAATCTATCCCCATGCAATTGGCGAAATCCATTAGCCAACTTGTTTAAGCTAACAAACGTTTGTTCATTAGTAAATATACCTGCATTTTTGCCAGGAAGCACCAACGGTTCAAGTAAAGTCAGGAGTTTTTCGAAAGTCAAAGAATCCTGGTCAGGACGAATGCTGATCATTACATCATCCAAGGTATTCTGAAAGTCTTGAGTCAATTCGGCTAATTTATCAGTTCCTTCCGGACATTTTGAAAGCCAGTTGCGTATTTCCAGAGGTTTACCAAAACGAAGTAAAACTTCACTTCGAACTTTATTCGCAGACGTATAAAAAACACCTGTTGGAACTACATATAATTCTTTTACCTGATACTCTTCAATTGCTCCAATGGCCAATCGCGCGGCCCCTTTTTGCAAAGGCCTAAGAAAGCGAACCATTTGGGTTGAGGCTTCCGGAAAAATCAGTAACGCCTTATTTTGTTGCAATACTTTAAAAGATTCATCAAATGTGCTTTTATTTTTTTTCAATTTTGAAAAACCATCCTTAAACCTGAAAATCGGAATTTGATTCGACCACTTTAAGATTGGCTTAAGCCACTTTTTTTCAAACATATCCCCTCGCACCAGAAAGTGCAGTTCTCGGTGCTGGAAACTGGCCACCAGGCAAGCTTCCAAAAATGAGTTAGGGTGATTCACGATAAACAATACCGCAGCATCCTTAGGAATGTTTTCAACGCCAGATAAAAAGATGCGACGGAAATATATCCGAAAGCTTAAATTGGCCCATATTTTTAGAATTTTGTAAATCATGAGATTTATTTCACCTTCTATAGATCCTTGGGTTTAATATGAAAAATGGCAAATTGATGGTCATCTCCGGCCCAACAGCCAGTGGCAAAACGCAACTTGCCTATCAACTGGCTCAAGCCTGGAATTGTCCCATCTTGTCAGCTGACAGCCGGCAAATTTATAAAGAAGTTGACATTGGTACTGGTAAGCCCACACAATATATGTTGGAATCTGTTACCCACCATTTTATAAACCACGTTCCAGTGGATGGTTCATACTCGGTAGGCCAATTTGAAACAGAAACCCTTCTTTTAATCAACCAACTGTTTGAAAATCACAAAACGATAATTCTTTGTGGAGGCACAGGATTGTATCTGCAAGCTATTGTGAAAGGATTGGATGCCTTACCACCAAGCGATGATGATTCCCGGAGGTCTGTCCAATACCTGTTGGAAGAGGGTGGCTTGATCGCTCTTCAGGAAAGGTTGAAATCCATTGATCCGGGATACTATGATGAAGTTGACCTCAACAATTTAAGACGTGTTAGCCGTGCATTGGAGGTCTACCATATGACAGGAAAACCATTTAGCAGTTTCAGAATTGGAACGCCCATCGTTCGTCCTTTTCAAATCCGGGAATTGTGTTTAATGCCAGACCGAGAGACACTTTATTATCAAATCAATCAACGGGTACTCAGCATGATCCAAATGGGTTGGATTGAAGAAGCTAAAAGACTTTCATCTTATCAAAATTGTCATGCACTGGCCAGCGTAGGATATCCCGAAATTTTCAACTATCTACGGCGACAATCTTCACTTGAAGAAACCATCGCCCTAATTCAACAAAAAACCAGAAATTACGCGAAAAGGCAAATTACCTGGTTTCGAAAAACTTCATTGGAAAATTTTGTGGATCCTAAATCCATTGATGTTGAGGAATTGATGAGATCAATGTAATTTATTCTTCTCTGGGTAGAATTTTACGGTTAAAACTAACATGCCGGATGCCATTTTTTTTGCGCAATGTAACCAGGATTTCATAGCGCCCAATTTTCTCTTCGTTGTAACGCAAATGCCACAAATTCATCAAGGGAGATACGCGTGATATGCGCATTAAGTCGTAGTCTGCATACATCTGTTCCAGCATTTCCACCGTCAAGGATGAATCCATATCTACCATCAATTCATTGTACAATAATTCCGGATTGTTCATCTCACTCTTGCGTTGAACCAGAGTCCATTTTTCTTTATCAATGGTTTCACTTGCCGTTTTGATGAATTCATGCAAAGCATCAGGTAAGTTGGAATTTGCCTGAATTGATTTTAACCGTGCTCCGTTCATGTCGTGATATGTGATGTTCATCATCGGCAAATCAGCAATATTGACCAAATATTCATTTTTGATTTGATTCCACTGCACACTGCGTTCCTTAAATTGTAAGTTTTTAATTTTTTCTTTGCTGAGCTCTGTAAAAAACACACCTTTTTTATCCATGTGATCCTTTCCTTCAAGGATCACTAAACCATTTCGGTAAAGCTTCAGCTGAAATACCTGGCAGTGTCCAAAACAAGGCAATTTCTCAATGGTTAACCAATGATTCAGTTGATCTTCTGATGCATTTTCAGCCATTTTACTGCTGCTGCAAGAACTTAGCAGTGCAAGGCTCAGGGTTAAAATGAATAGGTTTAGTAAAAAGTTCATGGTTCATTTACGGTGTTACTAAAATGAATCGTTTTTCCTCAGAATTATTGTGCAAAATTGCATAAAAGATTCCCGGTATCATTACATGATGTGCGTACGGTATAAATCGATCGGTCGCCGTTTTGGAATCTTCTTTCCAAATTAAACGCCCCATTGCATCAAATAACAATATTTCGGCTGTCCAGTTTTTGTGCTCTGGATGAAAAATCATCCAATGTCGATTGTCATAAATCCAATTCAATCTTTGAAGTGAATCTCCGTCGTTAACCTTGCAAGATCCAATATCCAATCCTTGACGATATTGCAGGATCATGGCATTCATCCGTTCAACCTGGCCGATGGTAAAAAAGTGTAAGCAATCATCATTCACCAGGCTCATAAAATTCATGTACATATTGGTTTGTCCGCAGGTAATGACCGGAGGTTGAGGACAACCAAAATATTCCTCTGATTGTGTTGGAGTATCCGCTACCAAGTCATCGCCGGTGCAATCTTTTAGACCATTTGAAAGATGAAACAATCCGAAGTAATGACCCAACTCATGTACCAGCGTTTTTCCGACCTGAAATGGATAAAAATCCGCTGCGGTTCCCGTAAAACCAACTGCCCGGTAGTGTAAAATGATTCCGTCTTCATCGGATCGGGCCTTCCAAGGAAAAACTGCCTCGCCCAAAGCCGGACATTGAATACGGTTAATAACATAAACATTGATGTATTGAGTTGGATCCCATGGATCAACCCCTCCCAACGTTTTATGCATGATGGAACGCATGCCAAACTCGCGCTTACAGGCCAGTGACAAATCTGAAATAAAATGCCTGGTGATGCCCTCTGTTGGATTTCCTGATGGGTCTGTGGACGCTAGACAAAACTTAAACTGAGGCTTAGCCTGTAAGGGTCGAAACTCCTCGGGTATGCCTATATTTTGATCATTGACTTTACCGGAAAAAAAATCATTTAATATTTGGACCTGGGACAGAATCTGTGCCATAGAAAGATTTTCCTCAGGAGAAGAGTGGAAAATGTGAAATACCAACTTAAAAGCCATTGGACTCCTTTGGGCCAGATAGTTTTGGTTTCCAACTGAGGTATATGGTCCTTCTGAATCAGGCAATGAACACCGCATGTACTGAGCGTGTGTTGAGCTCAGTCCCAACAAAATGATCCATAAAATAATTCCGATTAGATTAGTGCGCCTCAATTTGAAATTCAATTCCCTGCAAAGGTAGATGCTCTTGCTCGTTTGTACTCAAGTAACGGGCTGCAATTTTCATATGAACCGGGCTTGTTCCCAAAGCACTGAATAATTTAAATACCGTGCCGGCATTTCTAACCATTTGATCGACGGAAAGTGATTCTGCGGTCAGCTTATTCGAAAATCCCGAGATGACCAGGTTTACAGCGTTTTCCTTATTCAAAATTGCCTGAAAACGGGATAACCAAGCGGTTCCTTCCTCGGTCATTGCAAAACTCTGGGGATGAAATAATAATTGCTGTGAAATCATCAATTGAATGGGCTGCCCTTCAGTTGAAAGCCTCCATTGGTTCTTTGGGTACTTGCTCAGGTTTTTTAAAATTTCAGCTCGAAGCCTAGGTGAGTCATTCACATTGTCCTTACGTGGTTTAGTGCTTTGGTCAATTTTATTTTGTTGGCTTTTCAAGAGCTTAACTTCCTGCTCGGTTCTTTCAAGTTGTTGTTTAAGAAATTGTTGTTTGTCTAAATTTATTCCAACTACTGCTTTCAATGAATCGTTTTCATGCTTCCATACATCAATAGACTTATTCAAGGTATTGTTTAGAATTACGAGTTGTTTGATACTGTCTAAGCCATTGTTTTTGCTGCTTTTTTCAAACCCCATTTGTTGAATTGATCTGTCCAAATTTTCAATCTGCTGATTTTTGTTGTACAATTCTCGTCTAAGTTCATGTAGGGTGTCTTGCTGCAACGCCATTTGTACCCTCTGTGCCTCTGATGCATGCAATGTTTGGTCAACTATACCATTTTTTTCTTCCAGTTTTTTAATGGTTTGAACATTTTGCATTTGCCATTTATAAAAATAGTGAAGACTATCCTCCCTGGAAGCCAACTTGGTCTTTATGTCTTCCAATCTTAGATTCAGTTCATCAACCCTTTGGTTTAATTCCACCACTGTTGATTGGAGTTGAATTTCTTTTGATTTGGTGGGATCCGATCCAGATATTTTACTTTGAGATTCTGATAATAAGCGATTTAAATATTCAATTTTTTGCAACAACATCCCATTCTGTGTTTTAACTTGCTCCAGCTCAACAACTTTGTCATTCATCTCTTTTTGAAGGCCTTCCTTTTGTTTTGCCCATTCGGTTAAATTAGGTAAATCATTCTTTGAATCATTGGATAGGATCTGCTGCTGGCTTTGTGACTGAATCATTCGGTAATTGGAATCACTTAAACGTTTATTGACTTCTTGTATGCTATCCAAATAATCCTTCAACATTTTTGGTGATTCACCACCTGACGAGTTTTCATATTTTAAGTAAAATTGGATCAGTGTATTTTCAGTTTTATCTAGTTGTTGCTTTGTTCTAATGCATTCTAGCCTCATCAATTCGAGTTGCATATTTTGGTGAATAAGGCTGTCCTGCTTAATCAATAACTTGTTTTGATCAGCCTGCAGCCTCTTAATTTGATCACCATTTGCACAAGCCAAAACACTTAAGACCCAAACAATACCAGAAAATCGAATTAAAGCATTCATAATAGGTAAGATACATATAATATTTCATGCAAATATAATTAACGCGTACCTTAATTTTGCAATTTTATGAAAAAACGGATTTATTCCAACGAACCGTCATGGTGTGTAGGGACAAGCGTCAGGTTCATTGGGTCAACGCAAGCAAAAAAACCTTACCTACAAAGCAATGGGTTTTTCCTTTTCTTTTTCACTAACATTAATTAATCTCATGAATGCAAAAGCATTCATTGCGCGGAGCGCTGACGAAATGAATAAAGCACTTTCAAGGAATTTTTAGATTCAGCTTGGGTAACCTGATAGATGCTTTATTCATTTGCCAGGGTTAATCCCGACAAGCCCCTATTTTATATGCGCTTCGTCGGCCATGAGGACAATCCTTGCAACACTCATGCATGGATTGGGAATATCATTCAACATATCCTTGTCCTTGACTTATTTCTTGCGAATGGATTTATGATTAAAAAAAATACTTGGAACGAAGAGCATGATTTCATTTTAAGGTATTGAACAAACAGGCATTATTTAAGGTTATTTCCTCAATCTTTTGATGTTGAAAACGCTGATTGAAAAATCCGGTTATTCCTTCCAGCTCACCGAATCATTGGGAGAGTTTTATAAAGAGTGGGACAGTATTCAACCCTCAAGCTTGCTTTTGAATTCAGATTACTTACTGGCTATTGAAAAGTTTCGCCCGGGTAACATCCATTTCAAATATGCTTTAGTTTATGATACACAAGGGCTTGCGGCAGCATTTTACTTCCAACTCCTTCCCTTCAATGCTGCCCAACGACTGAAGTTACTTGACAAGCCAAAAAAATCATTGAGTAAATGCTTTTATGATCATGTGAAACGTCTTGTTGCTTCCCAGGTCGACTTTGTGACCCTGGTAAACGGAAATTTATTGGCTACGGGACCCTATGGATTCAAATACAGGCAAAACCTTGATTTACTGGATATTCAGCAAATGTTGGATCAACTGTTAAAAGCTCTGTTTGACGAACCTGAACTCATTCACCGTGCATCCGTCTGCCTCATCAAGGAACTTCCAATAAAACATTCCTTTACTTCTTCACCAGAATTGCCATTAAATTTCATGCATCCATTTTTAGTGCAACCTTCCATGTGGATTCAGGTGAGGCCTGATTGGGTAAATTTTGATCATTATCTCAATGACCTCCAGTCAAAATACCGTTTGAGACTCCGAAAGGCAATGGAAGCATCCGCAAGCTTGATTCACCGTGAAATGGAGTTTTCAGAAGTCCAGGAACACGAGCAAAAAATTTTTGAACTTTATAAAAAAACGGCTGACCAATCTGATTTCAATTTGGTGGATTTACATCCTAACTATTTTTCCGGTCTAAAATCCATGTTAGGTAACAAATTCAGGGTGTTTGGATTTTTTAAGGACGGGGAATTGGTGGCGTTTTATACCTTTTTGGACGATGGTAATGACTTGGTTGGTCATTTTTTAGGTGCTTCGACTGACATCAACACTAAATATCAACTTTATCTCAATATGTTGATTCACTACATCCGTCATGGCATTCATGGAAGATTTCAACGTATTTTGTTAGCCCGAACGGCCATTGAAATAAAGAGTTCTGTGGGCGCTGAACCTGAAGAAATGATGTGTTTCATAGCACACCGCAACAAACTATATAACCGCTGGGTACCCAATCTTTTAGAATTTCTCAAACCCCGAAAACCTTATATTCTGAGGACACCTTTCAAGGAATTTGTAACAGCAGCAGACAGCCGTTAACCTCCTGTTAAAAGAACATTCTCGAACGTATTGATTATCATTGTATTCTAATTTTGCAAGCATTGCATAAGGAATGAGCCTCTTCAAGCAGATTTTAATCGCGGTGTTCATCTACAACTTGCCATTCGGTTTGTTGGCTCAAAGTAATTTGCCAGTGGTGAAAGGCGCTTCCCATGATTTTGTTTACTTCAATCGTGGTGACAGTCTTTCAATAAGCGAAGAAAACGGTCAAATATTACAACCCGTATGGATGATATATCATGCAGAAGAGGACACCATTGGTCTGGACCCAGGTTTGAGTACTCGCGGAAGGTTCAGGGCCATTCACCTGCAAAAGATATTTAAAGAAATCGCCCTATCAGCATATTATTCCACACCTTTTCGAAACAACATTTTAACCTTACAGCCGCTTATAGATTCGAGAAGTGCCGAATTGGTTTATTATGACCAGGCCGATATTGCTGCATTGGTAAAGAAAATTGACCATCTTTACCCACAACCGGTCATCATTGTTGTACACCCTGAAACGGTGGGAAAAATTATCTTCCAATTAAGTTCTTTGGAAGATGCCACCAAGCCTGTGGGTTTTTTATCAGATAAAATTTTGCTGTTGAAAAGAAAACTTAAAGGACAAGCAAAATTGCATACCCTGACTTATACTGTTCGTTAATTCTGTTCACATTCCCATTATGGAAGCACATTTTAATCCTGGTGAAATTGAAAAGAAATGGTATTCCCTTTGGGAATCTAAAGGTTTGTTTCATTCTGAACCAGATTCCCGAACTCCCTTTACCATTGTCATACCCCCTCCTAATGTTACGGGAGTTTTGCACATGGGGCACATGCTCAATAATACCATACAGGATATCTTAATACGACATGCAAGGCAAACAGGAAAAAATGCATGCTGGGTCCCCGGCACCGACCATGCTTCGATTGCCACTGAAGCGAAGGTGGTTCAAATGCTGCGTTCAAAAGGTATTCGAAAATCAGATTTGAGCCGAGAGCAATTTTTAGAACATGCCTGGGAATGGAAGGAAAAATATGGAGGCATCATTCTCGAACAATTAAAACGTCTTGGAGCATCCTGCGACTGGCAGCGTACTTCGTTTACCATGGATGAATCTCGTTCGGAAGCCGTTATCCAAGCTTTTGTGGACCTTTATAAAAAAGGAAAATTATACCGTGGTAAAAGAATGATTCAATGGGACCCTGAAGCCAAAACCGTTTTGAGCAACGAAGAAGTGATTTATCAACAAGAACAGGCACAGTTGTTCCATATTTTGTACCGGTTCGAAGACGACCCTCTTCATGGCATTACCATTGCTACACAACGCCCTGAAACCATAATGGCGGATACAGCGGTATGTGTTCATCCAGATGACGAACGATATCGATCTTGGGTCGGTCGAAAGGTTTTGATTCCTCTTATACATAAAGCCATACCCATCATTGCGGATCCTTATATCGATATGGAGTTTGGAACCGGAGCTTTGAAAGTTACGCCTGCCCACGATCCAAATGATTATGACCTGGGTATTCGACATCAATTGGAAATCATCGATTGTCTAAATGAAGACGGAACTTTAAATGATGCAGCGCAAATTTTAGTGGGCGTTGATCGGTTTGAAGCACGAAAAAAGATCGGACCCCTGTTAGAAGAAGAAGGTGTATTGATTAAGATTGAATCCTATACAACCAACATCGGCAGGAGTGAAAGAACACAAGCGGTAGTAGAGCCTCGATTAAGTTTGCAGTGGTTTGTCAACATGAAGGAACTTGCTAAACCAGCGTTGAACGTAGTGGAAAATGATGAAGTTAAATTTATACCAGAGCATTTTAAAAATACCTATCGTCACTGGATGGAAAATATCCGCGATTGGTGTATCAGCCGACAGTTATGGTGGGGACATAGGATCCCTGCTTGGTATCTGGGTGAACAAGTGTTTGTTGCAAAAACAATCGATGAAGCTTTAGCAGAAGCTCGTAAAATTACCGGTGATCCCCAACTCAACAGGGAATCGTTGAAACAGGATGAAGATGTGTTAGATACTTGGTTTTCCTCCTGGTTATGGCCCATATCGGTTTTTGATGGACATCGCCAATCCAGGGATTTTCAATATTACTTTCCAACCAGTGTATTGGTCACCGGTTGGGATATCATTTTCCTTTGGGTTGCCCGAATGATTATGGCATCTTGTGAGTGGGAACAAAAGATCCCCTTTGAAAAAGTTTATTTTACAGGAATGGTCCGCGACAAACAACGACGTAAAATGTCTAAGTCATTGGGCAATTCACCCGATGCACTTCAACTCATACAGGATTTTGGAGCAGACGGTGTCCGCTTTGGAATTCTGGCAAGTTCGCCAGCTGGTGGGGATTTGTTGTTTGATGAAAAACTTTGCGAACAAGGCCGCAATTTTTCAAACAAAATGTGGAATGCGCTTCGATTGATAAAAGGTTGGGAAATTTCGGAAGATACCCAGCAAGACTCGCTTGTGGATGCTTTGTTAATCCGCTGGATGGAAGCCCGGCAATTGGAAGTGTCAGACCAAATTTCTCATTGCTTCGAGCAATTAAGGTTATCGGAAGCCCTCAAAACACTTTATAATTTTGTGTGGGACGATTTTTGTTCATTTTTTCTCGAAGCAGCCAAGCCATCCAAAGGCGAAAAAATATCTTCAGCATTGTACCAATGTGCTGAAAATACCTTTGCCAATATTTGTTCGATGCTGCATCCATTTATGCCCTTTATCACAGAAGAAATCTGGCAACTACTTAAATCAAGAAGTGAATCTGATTATTGTATGTTGAGTCCCTATCCCCAAGCGGTAACCTATGACCAGAAAATTTTGGAACAGGTTCAGGAACTTAAGGAAGTCATCAAAAAGGTAAGGGAAATTAGAGCTAAGCATCAAGTCAGTCGTGAAGCTGATTGTTCATTGTACATTTTGCAAAATAGCCAGGACACATTATTGGATATTCCCGGAGCCGATCGCTTGCTAGTCAAGTTTGGGCAATTGCGTGAAATCAGAAATACCAAGAATGCTATTGTTTCCGCTCCATCGTTTTTAGGTTTAAGAAATACTTACTATTTGGATATCCCGGTAAAACTGGATGTAGCTGCCGAAAAAACCAAACTGGAAGAGGAAATTCGCTATGCCGAAGGATTCATCCAATCCGTTCAAAAGAAACTTGACAATCCGAAATTTGTTGGTTCTGCACCTGCTGATCTCGTAGCGAAGGAACAAAAAAAATTGGAGGATGGTACACTTAGGTTAAATTCGCTATTGGAACGGTACAACAGTTTGTAAGGAATTGACGTTCATCCATTCCATTGTTTTTACTTACACGACTCATTTTCTTTGGTTAGTCGAACTGGATAAGAACCAGCACTATAATTTTTCCAGGTGAGTATTGGATATGACAAGACTGCTATCCAATGGCATTAAAATTTATGTTTCCAGTTTGCCATTTCGGTAAGCTTTCCTGTAGCAAGATCTCAAACAAGTAATAACTTCTTCAATCGGTGGAATTACAAACGTTCGTTAGTTTATAGGCATGTGAATATCATGAAACATTTGATGCTTAATGGTTGCTTCTGATTTTAAAGGATTCAACTTTTTATTGAAACGACGACATCCTTACCCATTACAAGAATACGATGACCACTTTTTATCTTCTTTGTTTAAATTCCCTGGCCAAAATTCTCTTTTCGTCCTTTTCCCGGATAGCTTCGCGTTTATCATAAGCTTTCTTTCCTGATGCAACAATCACTTCCAATTTAATATGACCACGGTCGGATAAGTAGATTTTGTAGGGGATTAAAGTAAAACCCTTTTCCGATATTTTGCGTTCAATTTTTCGAATCTCTTGACGATTGAGTAAAAGTTTTCTGGGCCGTTTAGGATTAAACTCTTTGTCCTGACTCTGTTTGTACTCCGAAATATGCATATTCCGTATCCAGATTTCACCCGACTCTACTATACAATAAGCATCACTCAAATTGGCATTTCCTCCTTTTATAGATTTCACTTCACTCCCCGTGAGCACTATACCCGCCTCAAAGGATTGGTGGAAGTGATATTCATGACTAGCCTTTCTATTTAATATTTCCAGTTTACTCACTTGGTAGAATAACGCATATAATCAGAATGAATAACCTGATCTCCCTTCAGATTTGAAATGGATCCAGTCATGACATCAAACGCTTCCCGTTTATACATGACCACTTGAGGATAATCGTGTTTCTCATTGACAAATTTCAATTCAATTACAGGATCAGGTACCCATTTAAACAGGACAGGCTGAAAATTGTTCTCCTTAACTTTTGCTTCAAAATACCATTCGGATTTTCCTTCTCTGTAAATCCTCATATATTCCTGAATAGTGGCATGACCCAAATCCATGTCATATGCAACACCGGTATATTCTGAATCGGATAATTTAATCCATTTCTCATAAAACTCCTTATCCTTGTGTTTCCACACCCCGGATATCCATTCCACCTGAATAGGAGTTGGATTGACCAAAATCACCGACGGTTTACATGACATCCAAAAAACGATCACAGCAAGAAAAATAACTGGTCTCATGATTCCCTTTAAATTTTATTGAATACAAAATCCGTCATTTTGGTAAATAAGTGCATTCTTGCGTGTACCCCACCAATACCATGATTTTTATTGGGATAATAATAAGTGTCAAATTGCTTCTTATTTCGTATCAATGCTTCCGCCATTTCTACCGAATTTTGAAAATGTACATTATCATCTGCCATCCCGTGAATCAACAGATAGTTCCCTTTCAGACGATCGGCAAAATTTACTGGTGAATTCTCTTCATAACCTTTTGGATTATCAGTGGTTCTTCGCATGTAACGCTCAGTATAAATGCTATCATACCATTTCCAGTTGGTTACCGGTGCTACCGCAATGGCCGATTTAAATACATCATTTCCTTTTAACAGACATAAACTGGACATATAACCGCCATAACTCCATCCAAAAATTCCAATCCTCGTTGCATCCACAAACTCCAAAGAACCCAAATGTTTTGCTGCATCAATCTGGTCTTCTGTTTCCAATTTACCCAATTGCAGATAAGTCATCTTCTTAAATTCCTCACCACGCCCACCAGTTCCTCGGTTATCCACAATGCATACCACATAACCTTTTTGTGCTATCATTTGCAGCCACCAATAATAACCGAATGAATTCCAACGGTCCATTACCTGCTGACTTCCAGGGCCTCCATACAAAAACATAAATACGGGGTACTTTCTTCCCAGAATAAAATCCTTCGGCTTGATCATCGCTGCATTTAACAGGACACCCTGCCGATTAGGTATTTTGAACAATTCTACCTCAGACAAAGGGTAATCTGCCATTTTTTTAGTTAGTGCTTCATTCTTCTCCAAGTCCCGCACGACATTCCCTTCCATATCGGTAATGCGGTAAGTGGTTGGAGTCCTTATGTTTGAGGCAGAATGAACCAGATATTTTAAACCCGGACTTACCTGGGCGGAATGGTATCCCCCACTGGGAGAGATCACTTTACTAACACCTGTTAGTATATTNNACAAAGCGCCAAAGTCTCCTGGCTATCCAATCCATAACATTCAGTCATTTCCGCTGTGCCAGAGGTGACTTGTTTTTCCAGAACACCATTCAACCTATACAAATAAAGATGATTGTATCCATCTTTTTCACTTGCCCATAAAAATTTATCTCCATTGAGGAATTTTAAATGATCGTGTAATTCAATGTAATACTTGTTCTTTTCCTCGAGAAGTAACCGATGAGTATTTTTTAAAGTATTTACCAGGATCAGTTTGAGGTGATTTTGATCTCTGTTCATCCAGGTTACGCACAATTCATTGTTGTCCCGTGTCCATTGAATTCTTGGCAAATAATCATCTTGCCGGTTACCAATATCCAATGGCTTCAATTTGTTCTTGTTTAACTGATAATTCCATACTGTTAGTGTTGCATTGGCCTCTCCCACTTTCGGATACTTAAAAGTATATTTTTCGGGATAGACTTCATTGCGATAATAATCAAGTGTAAATTCTTTGACTTGACTTTCATCAAATCGTAAAAATGCAATCTGATCACCAGCCGGAGACCATTCAAATGCTCGGGTGAGGGTAAACTCTTCCTCATATACCCAATCTGAGGCTCCGTTGATGATGGCATTTTTCATACCATCCCGGGTAATTTTTTTGATTTTTCCATTCAATAGATCCTGGAAATACAAATTGTTTTCATAAACAAATGCCACCTTCTTTCCTAATGGATCAAATTGTGGATACATGATTTTACCTTGGTCAAAAATGCGCTGTATTTTAGATGTATTTCGATCCCAAACATAATACTCAGCTTTTGAAGAATACCTGTAAATTCCCTCTGTTTGCTTGGACAATAATAATTTTTGTTCGTCATCGCTAAAGGTGTATGAATCTATTTTACCTGCAAGTTCTTTAATGGATTCACCATTCAACACCGTATCCTTAGCAATACCATCGATGATACTGTATCGTATAAGGTATGCACCCATTAACCGCGTGTAGTGTATTCCATCTTTCATAAAATTAAAATGAGGTACTCCCCGAGCAGAAAATGTTCCTCGTTCATAAATATCTTCCAGCGTAATACTCTTCGTTTGTGCGAAAAGATTAAGATAAGCGATGAACATCAAAATCATTAAAATTAATCGTCTCATATTTTTTCTATCCATTTAATCAAAAAATTCATCAATTTATATTTCGCTTCAGTATAAGGTGGATGAAACAATCGCAAAGTATTTAGCCAGTTTCCCTGGATGCTGATGCTTCTCAAATGTGAAAAAGCTTCAAACCCAAACTTGCCGTGGTTAAATCCCATTCCGCTCTCCCTCATCCCGCCAAATGGTAGGTTGAAATTACAATAATTAAGCAAACAATTGTTTATAGTAATTCCGCCTGAACGAATGTGCAAACTCTTTTCGTGTAACCATTGGCGGCGATCACTAAATAAATATAAAGTCAGTGGAATTTTCAGATTCCGCAATGCCTCAATCCATTCGTTATCTTCTTGATAAACAATGACCGGCAACACTGGACCAAAAATTTCATCCTCCATTGAACGATGGTGCCACTTAGTATCCAATAACAATACCGGATGAATTTTTCTTCGATCGCGATTTATTATTATTGGTCTGTCCAAGCGAGCTCCTTGCGATTTGCTGAGTTCAATTATTTGAAGAATTCTATCAAAATGGTCTTGATGAATTATCCCACAATAATCATCATTCTCTATAAGCTCGTTACCGTAAAGATTGAAAAGACTCTCATTCCACAATTTCACAAATGCTTCTCGTTGTGATTCATGGATTACCAGAAAATCAGGACCAATGCAAGTCTGTCCGGCATTCAGGCATTTGGCAAAGACAATATCTTGAACGTATTGCTTTAAATCAGTTCCCCTATCCACAATGACAGGACTTTTCCCTCCCAATTCGAGGGTGACTGGTATCAAACGATCCGCGGTCATGTGGAGTAATTTCTTTGCTTTTTCTTGTGATCCTGTAAAAAATATATGGTCGAAAGGGAGTTCAATCAATTGTTCGACAATTTTTTTATCGCCATTTACGACGACTACTTCATCTTCTCCAAATGCTGATTTAACCAAATCCTCAATGCATGCCGATGTATTGGGCGAAAATTCCGAAGGTTTCACCACCACTTTGTTGCCTGCAGCCCAGGCTGCTGCCAAGGGAACCAAACTTAGGTTGACTGGATAATTCCAGGGGGCAATGATCAGAACGACCCCTTTGGGCTCAAACCTTGTAAAAGAACGACTACCCATGAGTTCTGTAGGTGTTCTGACCGGCTTTGGAGCCATCCATTTTTTTAAATTACTTCGCGCTTTCCGGATTTCCACCAACGATGTCAATAACTCAGAGCCCATAGTTTCAAAAGTTGGCTTTTGAAAGTCTTGTTGAAGTGCCTTCTTTAAATCATTTTGGCGCTTCATTAACTCCTCTTCGAGCCTTTTCAGTCCATTTAATCGTATTGACTTTGAAGGATAAGGATTCTCTCTGTAAGATGTTTGAAGCCTGTTAAATATTTCCCGAATGTCCATGTTTTAAATCCGTCTGCAAAAATAAAGTGGTAATAACAGACGTTGGTTTTGAAAATTAGTGGTGCAAATAAGCCTCTGAAACTGCTTTGGCTACTTTTAATGCTACCGTTTCATCCAAGGGAGGAGGAATGATGCAATCCGGCCTGGGTTCTCTAACAGAAGAAGCTATCGCCTCTGCGGCTGCAAATTTCATGGAAAGCGTAATTTTCCTTGCTCTTGATTGAAAAGCTCCTAAAAAAATGCCTGGGAAGGCAAGTACATTGTTGACTTGATTGGGAAAGTCAGATCGACCGGTACAAATGATGAAAGCTCCTCCAGCTTTGGCTTCATCGGGTAAAATTTCCGGTATGGGATTGGCCAAAGCCAATATTAAAGGATCTTTGGACATGATTTGAATGTGCTTGCGATTCAACAAATTGGCTTTGCTCACCCCAATAAAGACATCCATACCGACCAATGCATGCTCGACAGTGCCCGACAAATTTCTTGGGTTGGTGTAACCCAATAATTCTTGCTTGATCCCTTCAAGGCCCAACCTTCCACGATGTATAATTCCCATCGTATCACACATGATAATTTCCTTAACGATTCGTTGCCTCAAAGCTGAAGGGTCCCTTCTTCCCAAATAACGGGCAATGGCAATTCCTGCAGCACCGGCACCGTTGATCACGATCTTCAAATCTTCAAGATTTCTTCCCGTAAGCCTGCAATAATTCATCAACGCTGCCAGGACCACAATGGCTGTCCCATGCTGGTCGTCGTGAAAAACTGGAATGCCGATGTCCTGAAGTTTTTCTTCGACTTCAAAACACCTTGGAGAGGAAATGTCTTCCAGGTTAATACCACCAAAAACAGGAGCCAGGTTTTTTATAATATGGATCAATTCTTCGGTCTTTTGTGTCGCCAGACAGATTGGAAACCCATTGATCCCTGCAAACCGCTTAAATAGCATTGCTTTACCTTCCATCACAGGAATCGCTGCATGAGGACCAATATTTCCTAAACCCAACACGGCTGATCCATCACTGACAATGGCTACGGTATTCCCCTTGATGGTATAATCATATACTTTTTCAGGATGTGCATAAATTTCTTCACAAGGTGCAGCTACTCCCGGTGAATAGGCCAAAGACAAATCCTCAGTAGACTGGATGTCCAGCTTGTTTTCAACTGATAACTTACCCCTCAGCTCTTCGTGCAACTTGATTGACCGTTCAAATACGTCCATGGTGTCCATTTATCTGCAAAAATATTGCCATAATTGGTCTTAGGGTTTTAAAGTCAGATTTAACTTCATAAAAACCTAAAGTTATCCTTTTGAAAAGTCATTCCTTTAAATCAAATTTGAGTTTTCATCTATCCATGACGTCCAAATTGTTTCAAGACTTTTTCCAATCAGAGAAAAATGCAGGAATTCTGTTGTTGGCCGCAACTTTTTTATCCATGATCCTTGCCAACTCCAACCTTGGACCTGACTACCTGCTCTTATTGCAATCCAACTTGCTTGGCTTTACTCCAGTTCAATGGATGAATGAAGTGTTCATGTGTTTCTTTTTTCTAATGATTGGTCTTGAAATCGAGCGGGAACTCTATGCCGGCGAACTCACACATATCAAAAAATCCATGTTGCCGATTTCAGCAGCCATTGGGGGTATGGTGGTCCCTGTATTCATTTATTTGCTTTTCAATAGCCATACTCCCTATTCCCGCGGATTTGGAATTCCCATGGCCACCGACATCGCATTCTCTTTAACCATCTTATCCCTTCTGGGTACCCGGGTACCCTTGTCCGCTAAAATTTTTCTTACTCTACTGGCCATAGTGGACGATCTGGGAGCCATTTTGGTGATTGCGATGAGTTATCATAAAGGAATTCATTGGATTATGCTTGGTTTGGCAGCACTTACCCTTTTGATCATGTGGGTTATGCAAAAATGTAAATTCAATCGTTGGTGGCATTATGGGTTACCAGGAATCGCACTTTGGTATTTTATTCATGAAGCAGGATTACATGCTACCCTAGCGGGAGTCATACTCGCATTTATGATTCCATTTCACAGGGATGACCCTGATTGCCCTTCCTTTCGATTATTACACTTGCTACACATTCCAGTTGCTTTTGGGATATTGCCTTTGTTTGCCTTGGTCAACACGGCCATGGTGTTAACCCCCAACTCCCTAAATACCATATTTCATGCCTTTCCAATGGGCATTGCCTTAGGAATGTTAATTGGAAAGCCTTTGGGTGTATTTCTTTTTTCCTTTTTAGCAGTGAAGTTTCGAATTGCCATTCCCTGGGATGATTTGTCGTTTTCACAAATATTGGGTTTAGGCATACTTGCTGGTATTGGATTTACCATGTCGATTTTTATCTCCACCCTTGCTTTCGATCAGCAGGAATTGGTTGAACTTGCTAAATGGAGTATTTTGATCACTTCAACATTTGCAGCAAGTCTGGCCTATTTTTTTCTTAAGAAAATGTTCAAACAAGAAATTCGAAACTAACAAATGTTTGTTAGCCCAGGGTTTTACACATCCAACAAATGCTCTTTCCCTCCTGCATGATGAATAAGTGCGTCCGTCAAGCTTAATTCCCTCGTTGGCTTTGCTGCATTGGGTTGGATGAATTTGCTTCTGAACCTCTGCGCCGACCTCTTCTTTTTTCAGGAGAGGTCAACACTTCAACTCTTTCAGGATCTTTTTCTGCTTTCCATAGATGATTACCGGTATCAATGTCTGCAGTTTCTAAAAACGGATCCAATTCTATGGAGCTTACTTTTTTGTTTTTCAAAAAAGTTTTAATACATTTATTCTCATTTTTCCTCCAAATTTGTACACTCAGTTTTTCATCTTCAAATGTGCTGTCGGCATAATTCCAACGGATGAATATAGGCATCACCATTCCTCCCTTATTGGAGAAATGTACTTCATATAAATAAGAACTGTCTCCTCCGGATTGAAATGCTTGATCCGCTAAAACATAATTGAATGGAACCTTAGGGGTGGCTTTGGGAGATTTGTAATGGTAATAAAAATCTCTGAGGCTGGTATCTTGTTCGACCAGAAATGGTGCATTGGCCACTCGGTTTCGGTGCTTGGAAATGGTTTCATTGGCATTGGGTTGTTGCCAATAGTATTGCACGGGTCTAGGAGGCGCACTGATAAGTGCCAGTTTGACGTCAACACTATCAATGGCTATGTCCACTGGTTCAATATCAAAAAACCAACCTCGCCAAAACCAATCCAGATCTTCTCCTGAAGCATCTTCCATCGTTCTAAAAAAATCAGATGGGGTTGGATGTTTGAACGCCCAACGTCTGGCATACTCGCGAAAGGCCATATCAAATCTTTCTCTCCCTAAAATGGACTCCCGTAAGATATTCAGACCAGTTGCCGTTTTTGCGTAGGCGTTTTGGCCGAAGTGAATTAAATTTTCACTATTGGTCATGATGGGTTCCAACTGGTCCTTTTCCAATTTCATATAATCCACAATGTTGGCTGCCGCACCACGGCCAGCTGGAAAATTGTAGTCAAACAATTCCTGGGTCATAGTCTGAATAAATGTGTTTAGGCCTTCATCCATCCAGGTCCATTGTCTTTCATCACTGTTGACGATCATTGGAAAAAAATTATGACCCACTTCGTGGATCACCACACCCAACATACCATTTTTGGTACCCTCTGAATAGGTACCATCTTTGGCCGTTCGCCCGAAGTTGAAACAAATCATGGGATATTCCATTCCATTGGAAGCCTCGACAGAGATGGCTACCGGGTAAGGGTAGGGAATACTGAATCCAGAATACGTTTTTAGCGTATGCGCTACCGTTTTGGTTGAAAATTTGCGGTACAGTCCATATGCTTCTTTTGCATAATAACTCATGCACATAATTTTTTTGCCATTGATCATCGTAGGCATTGCATCCCAAATAAATTTTCGCGAACTACCCCAAGCAAAATCCCTAACATTCTCTGCTTTATAAACCCATGTCTTGGTTTGTTTTGATTTACTTTGTTCTGATAATTTTGCCTCCTCCAAAGTAACGATCTCCACCGGCTCAGTTGAATTTTGAGCTTGTTCCCATCTTTTGAATTGAGAAGCACCCATAACTTTTTTATAATTTTGACAAACACCTGTTGCCGCTACAATGTGATCAGCCGGGACTGTCATGCGGACTTCATAGTTTCCAAAAGGCAGTGCAAATTCGCCCCTTCCAGTAAATTGTTTGTGTTGCCATCCTTGAAAATCCGAATAGACACATAACCTGGGAAACCATTGGGTAATGGTAAATAGATGGTTGCCGTCTTCTTCAAAATATTCAAATCCACCTCGTCCACCAATATCCAATCGGTCTGGAATTTTGTAATTCCACTGGATATAGAATTTAATGCGTTGTCCTGGCAATAAAGGTTTTGGCAAATCAATTCGCATCATGGTTTCATGTATGACATACGGAAGAGCTTTTCCATCGGCATCTGTTATGGCTTCAATGTTTACACCAAAGCCTTCCAGTTTTTTTCTGCGGTCCAGGTCTCTTAGATTTCCAGCCGTAATTTGTTTTCCAAGCTTCGTATCTAAGGCGCTGTAGTTATTCCCTGAGTTTGGATGGTGCTCATTTTCATCAAGCTGCAACCACAGGTAGGGCAATACATCCGGTGACTGATTATGGTATTGAATCCATTCCGATCCATACAAATGCAGGTTTTCTTCATCCAATCTGGCGTCAATTTGGTAGTCGGCTCTCATTTGCCAGTAATCGCGACCCGGTGCTCCAGAAGCAGTACGGCTTTGATTGGCATCCGGTAATATGATGCCCAATTGCTCAAACTTATTCCCATGGTTTGAATTTGGGTTATTGCGTAAGTTCTGTCCCCATAACAGACTGACAGATAACACCATATGAAAAGTGAAATGGATAATAAATTTCATGATTCTAAAATCAATTGTATGCGTTGATAGATATAAAACAAAGATAACAACAAAATTACGAAACTTATCGTAGTTGTAACAATATTTTCCTTATCTGGCCAAACAGCATTCAACAACAACTTTCCCCCCATAACCGTAATCAAGATCAAACACTGCCCTGCCTCTAGTCCCAAATTGAAAGCCAGTAGTGGCCACAGGACTTCCCCTTCTGAACCTAACATTGAACGTAATAAGAATGAAAATCCCAAACCATGAATACAACCAAAAAGCGTGGCCAACAGGTAACGCTTGGGTAAACGAAACAACTGTTTTTTCAGTTCGCTCAAATTAAACCAGCAAGATATTGAGATGGTTGCAGCAATACAAACTTCAACCCAGGATGCCTTTACTTTTAACCAGCCAAACGTACTGAGAGCCAATGTTAGTGAATGCCCAAGAGTAAATGCCGTGACCAACCACAACAAAGATTTCCATTGCCGAAAGCCAAAAGGCAACACCAGAACCATTATATAAAAGATATGATCCAGTCCACCCGGATCCAAAATATGCGTTAAACCTGNNCGCCATTGTTATAAATTTACATCGTGCAAATGTATAAAAGCCCTTTCAGGTGGATCTTGTTTGGATGTGGAATCGCATTCTTGATATTCCTCATGGTAAGCTTCCGCCATCCATTCTACCTCGGTGTTACGGAAATTCTATACAAGCAAAATTCCAGTATCATCGAACTTAATGCAAGGGTATTTACAGATGACCTTGAAGCCAGTTTACGAAAACAATTCAATCTGAACATTAATTTAACGGCTTCCACCAATCAGGAAACCACTGATAGTTTAGTACGGTTGTATGCCTTGCAACATCTTGGTTTGACTGTAAATCAGAATACGCTTCCTCTTCTGTTCCAGGGTTACGAGCTCCATGAAGACGCAACCTGGATATATTTTGATGCTCACTGTAGCCACATTCCAAATTCCGTAAACGTAAAAAATAGCTTGCTATTTGATCGCTTAAAAGAACAAAGCCATATTCTACATTTTACAATTGGAACTCATAAGAAAAGCCATAAACTTGAATATCCGGATTCCAGTTACACCTTGCATGTAAAAACAAACTAACACTCGTTCGTAATAACGAACTTTCCTTTTAAGAAATGTTAAATCAACTGTGAGCAGAGAGATCATACCAGAAGTCATTTTGTGGTCTTACAAATCCTATATCAACAAAAAAGCCCTGCTGTTCAACAGCAAGGCTTTAATCATGAACAGATTTCTCTGTGTTTTTACATCATTCCGTCCATTCCTCCACCGTGGTGGTGATGGCCGCCTCCGGCTTTTTCTTCTTTCGGCATTTCGTTTACAACGCATTCGGTCATAAGGATAACGCCCGCAATTGAAGCCGCTTTTTCTAAAGCAATACGGGTAACTTTAGTGGGATCTATTACACCTGCTTTCTTCAAATCTTCATACTCACCTGTCCGTGCATTATATCCGAATGAACCTCTTTTAGCGGCTACATTCATATAAACCACAGAACCTTCAACTCCAGAATTTTCTGCAATTACCCGGATTGGAGCCTCCAGCGCTTTCTTAACGATTTCCAGTCCGATTTTTTCATCCTCGTTGGTAATCTTAAGTTTTTCCAGAGAGTTGATACTTCTTACCAATGCAACTCCACCACCGGTAACTATACCTTCTTCAACCGCAGCGCGGGTCGCGTGCAATGCATCGTCNNCAATCGCTCCTGCAATTTTTCTTTGTCGTATTCAGAAGTCGTGGTTTCGATTTGCTGTTTGATCTGATTGATTCGGGCTTCAATCATTTTTTTCTGCCCTTTACCTTTTACAATCGTAGTGTTGTCCTTGTCAATATTGATTTTTTCACAGGTTCCCAAATGGTTGAGTTCTGTATTTTCCAATTTGTATCCCTTTTCTTCGGAAATCACTGTTCCGTTGGTCAGGATAGCAAGATCTTCTAACATGGCTTTACGACGGTCACCAAATCCTGGAGCTTTAACTGCCACCACTTTCAATCCACCTCGCAATCTGTTGACCACCAATACACCTAATGCTTGTGAGTCGACGTCTTCCGCAATAATCATAAGCGGCTTACCCGTTTGAACCACTTTTTCAAGGATGGGCAACATCTCTTGCATGTTGGATATTTTCTTATCATAAATCAAAATCAGCGGGTTTTCATATTCAACCGTCATATCATCGGCGTTGGTAATGAAATAAGCGCTCAGGTAACCTCTGTCAAATTGCATACCCTCAACCACTTCTACCGTAGTTTCAGTTCCTTTAGCTTCTTCAACAGTGATTACCCCATTGGTTCCAACTTTTTTCATGGCGCTGGCAATCAGTTCACCAATATGCTCATCATTGTTTGCAGAAATTGATCCTACTTGTTTGATTTTTGAAAAGTCATTTCCAATTTGTTCAGACTGTTTTGCAAGATCCAAAATAACTTGATCAACCGCTTTATCGATACCTCTTTTCAGATCCATTGGATTCGCACCTGCAGCCACATATTTCATTCCAGCGGTTACCATGGCCTGTGCCAATACGGTAGCCGTTGTGGTACCATCTCCAGCTAAATCATTGGTTTTGGATGCAGCTTCTTTCAACAATTGTGCGCCCATATTCTCAATTGGATCTTCCAATTCTATTTCTTTCGCTACAGTAACACCGTCTTTGGTAACCTGAGGGGCACCAAAACTTTTTTGAATAACGACATTACGACCTTTAGGACCTAAAGTGACTTTAACGGCATCAGCCAACTGGTCGATACCGGATTTTAAACGTTCGCGGGCTTCCGCGTTAAAACTTATTTTCTTAGCCATATGCTATGTTTTAATAATGATTTATGAATTCGTTAAATGATTACCAGAATATCATCTTCGCGCATGATGAGATAATCGACTCCTTTGTAGTTAAACTCCTGTCCGGCATATTTTCCATAAAGAACAATGTCTCCTTTATGTACCGTCATCATGTTCCCATCTTTTCCAGGACCGACTGCGATGACTTCACCTCGCAATGGTTTTTCTTTGGCTGTATCAGGAATGATGATACCGCCTTTGGTTTTTTGTTCAGCCGGTGCTGGCTTAATGACCACTCGATCGTTGATTGGCTTCATATTGAAAAAATTTTTAAGATATTAATGAAAAGGTTAAAATGACTCTGAGCGAAATGCACACATTGTGCCAACCCGATATTTATGAATATTTGTCAGTAAAAAACGCCACAGATCCTCCAGCCCTGAAAAATATACCTGTCAAGGCCGACATTCTGTCAGCCTTTCTGCAATGCTATATTCACATCCGGTGAATAACACAATTCGATTGGGTAGAAATCGGTGGTCACCCCATGGGTTCATTTAGTGCACCTTCAGGTTTCCCTTCCTCAGCATTCGGATTTGATTGAAGCATTTTTGCTGAACTTTGCCATTTTTTGATGTAAAAAAGAGGTAATGAAGAATCTAAAACTCAAGTCAATTGAAGCATTTGTAGCCTTAAAAACAGATTATCCTTAGTCTATAGCAATTACCCAGGCCCAACAGAATTTTATTCCATAAAAAGCAACATTCTTGAAACCAATATTCCCATAAAAATGCATGCAGAACAGATTATGGGTGGCCAGAATGTCAGACAAGCCATTATGGCAAACATCACTCCGAAAACCAAAATGAAAATGTTTAAAGTGCCCGCCAGGAGGTTCTTATCAACATTCTTTCTCATAAAATACCAAAGTAAGAGTCCACCCAATAAACACAACAAACTGAAGCATGAACTCAATGCGGTAAAAAGTTCAGAATATGATCTGAACATGCCTCCCCCCAAGTCAGCTTTATATTGAGTGGTAATGTCAATCAGCACCTTTTCCTGATCGTTTCTCGGAGTCTGTTCAGTGAACAAACTTAAGGAATGTAAACCGGCAGTTAAGATCAAGAAAACAATACTGGCTGTCAATGAACCTTTGAATGCTTTCGTATACATGGCAATTATGTGTAATGTGGTTGAACGGTAAAGATAAAAAAGCCAGTGTGGCTATTCAATGTTCATTTGAAAGTTTATTCGGAATGCCAAGGCCTAAACTGATAGGGCCGTATCAAGAACGATAAAGTTCAGTGAATCCAGTACAACAGGAGCGCTGTGTTTAATAAGAAATCCAATACAGGTGGAAGACCTAAAGATTATTGATTTTGATCGTTTGCAGGTTCCGCCGGTTGCTCAGTTGGCGTCTGTTCTTGAGGTGTATTGCGAATATTGCCTTCTGCAGAGGCGATTAGAGAGGCGATAATACATAGTGAAACCAGAATCCCGGCTAACCACCAGGTTAGTTTTTCAATGAAATCAGCTGACCGGGCAGCTCCAAACATTTGATTGGCACTTTGTCCTCCAAATGTCGAATCAACACCCCCACCTTTGGGATTTTGTATGAGGACCACACCGATTAAAAGAATGCAGTCTAAGGCAATAAGGATGGTAATCAGCGTCAACATGCAGGTTACAATTTTAGTTTTTCAATAGCGGCTGCAAAGGTACTGCCTTTTTGCGGATATTTTTCGATCAATTTTTCATACATGGCAATGGCTTCTTCCTTGTGCCCTTGGCGGCCCAATAATTTCGCTAAAGTTTCAGAAACAATTTCAGCGCCTAATACCAGGCTTTCTTCTGCCATTTGAGCGGCTTTTGATTTTGCTGGTTTGGGTTTCTTGATGGTCTTTTGTACTACTGGACGGGCCTGTACATTTCCGGAAACTGGCATACTCTGAAGCCATTCGTAAAAGTTCATTGGTTTCATGGATTCACCCGAAGCAGCCAGTGACTGTTCTGTTTGAACAGTTGTCTCTTTTCGCTTCTCTAAATTTTTGGATTTCTTTCTTTTCATGGTTGATGTTATTTTCGGAGCTTCCTGGTCATTAATCTCTTCCGGAAGCAAAACCGAAATCATATCGGCATGTGGTAATTTATCAAAAATGGGCTCCTGGTATTCAATTTTTAAACCTTCATCAGGCATTGATATTTGGTCTGCACGGCTGACTTTTATCTGGTCAGCGTCAAGCCATTGATCCGATTCTACCCATGCTGGGTCTTGCAGCCTGGCCCGGACAACATCCGCTGGCTCACCAGAATCTACCCACCATTTGGCCACCAGTGGTTGTGAAATTAACATGAGCTGTGCTTCTTCTTTCGACATGGTCTTACCAATTTGTAAAAGCTTTATTAAAAATATCATCCACTAAAAGAGTACTTAACTCCTGGGTGATTTGTTGCTGAATGGATGAAAAATTTACATTGGCATCAAAATCAACATAGCGACTGAAGTTGGTCTTCCAGTTTTCTTTTTCATTTTGCTTATTCGTAAATTCAACTTCTATAACCACCGAACACCGGTTAATATAAGAAGTAATATCTTGTCTGGGTGCCTGACTGGAAACTTCAAATTGAGTGATCTTGCATTGAAATACAATATCAGGATTAGAACTATTGAACACTAACCTTGATTCCTTTCGGATTTTAGCATTCAATGCTTCATAAAATTCAATGGGATATCCTGCGGGTGCTTTATTATAAACATCCTCAACTTGCTCCAGTTTAAAACTGTTGATTTCAGGCGCAATGCTTATCCCTTTAAAACTATAACAAGCTGAAATAAGGCTGAGTATAACCAATACTATGGAATAACGCAGTGTATTCATATGTCCAGCTCGTATTGCTTGATTTTTCGGTACAGTGTCCTCTCCGAAATGCCCAGTTCTTCGGCTGCATCTTTTCTCTTACCATTAAATTTTTTCAGGGATTTAGAAATCATGTCCTTTTCCATATCATCCAATGACATGGAATTGTCCATAACTTCAACAGTATCAAATCGGTCTCTTTGTGCAGGAATGACCACCGTGTTCCCTTCATCCATTCGGTTCGGAACCAATGGGGTTTCTTTACTCCAGCTGACTGCAGGATAAGTCAAGGGTTGAAATGCGCTCCCTGCAGCTTCCATTGCTTCAGGCATTTCCAAATCATTGGCATGGACCAATTGATAAAACATGGTTTTCAATTGATTCAAATCCTGTTTCATATCAAACAATAACTTATACAGTATTTCTCTCTCCTGAAAGCTGGTGGATTCATTCATATCACCTTGCGCTACTGGCAGATTTCTGGCATGTATGTTTGGAATGATTTTTATCAGATCAGTATCGGATATCAACTTCTGATCTGACAATACTGACAACTGCTCCACTGCATTCCGGAGTTCGCGGATATTCCCGGGCCAATCGTAATTTTCAATCAATAAAGCGCTCTGGGCATCTAATTCTATAGGCGTGGTTTTGTATTTTTCAGCAAAGTCCTGAGCGAACTTTCTAAACAAAATCAATATGTCCTCGCGTCTTTCTTTTAACGCCGGAACCCTTATGGGAACAGTATTTAAGCGATAATATAAATCTTCCCTAAACTTACCATTTCGTACCCGCTCCAATAAATTTACATTGGTTGCCGCTATGACCCGTACATTGGATTTTAGCACTTTAGAAGAACCCACCCGGATGAATTCTCCAGATTCCAATACGCGCAGTAAAAAGGCCTGAGTGTCCTTTGGCATCTCACCCACCTCGTCTAAAAAGATTGTTCCTCCATCTGCAGTTTCAAAGTAACCTTTGCGATCGGCTGTAGCCCCGGTAAACGAGCCTTTTTCATGTCCAAACAACTCGGAATTGATGGTTCCTGCCGGAATCGCCCCACAGTTAACCGCAATAAACATGTTGTGCTTTCTTGGACTGAGGTTATGAATAATTTTTGAAAACACTTCTTTGCCCGAACCACTTTCTCCGGAAATCAGCACGGTCAAATCCGTTGAAGCCACACGCAAGGCCGTATCAAGTGCCTGATGCAATTTCTCGGATCTCCCATAAATCCCGAAACGTTGTTTAATGGCCTGAACAGATTCCAATCTTATGAGTTTACTTGTTCTCCTAATAACGTTGCACTGGTCGCATCTTTTATGCTAACCCATACATAATCTCCTGGTTGCACTTCACCCATATCATTAAAAACAACCATCTTATTTTGTGAGTTTCTTCCTTTCCATTGCAAATCCGATTTTTTTGATTTTCCTTCCACCAAAACTTCAAATGTTTTTCCTATATCCCGCCTATTGTGTTCCAGGCTCAAGCGGTTTTGCAAAGCAATGATTTCATTCAATCTTCGTTTCTTCACTTCTAAAGGAATATCATCTGCATATTTCTTCGCAGCCAGTGTCCCAGGTCGTTCTGAATAACAAAACATATACGACATACTGAAACCAGCATATTCCATCAAATGCAAAGTTTCCTGATGTTCTATCTCCGTTTCAGAACAAAAACCAGCGATGATATCGGAAGAAATCGCACAATCCGGTAGCACATTGTAAATTTCATCGATTTTGCTCATATACCATTCACGGTCATAACTGCGGTTCATGAGGTCCAATATCCTGGAATTCCCAGATTGACAAGGTAAATGGATGTATTTACAGATGTTAGGATAATGCGCCATGGTTTTTAGCACCTGAATCGTGATGTCTTTTGGGTGCGAAGTTGAAAAACGAATTCTCATTAAAGGATCTACCTGAGCTACTTTCTCGAGTAAACCTGCAAAATCCACCAGACTTCCTGTGGCAGGATGAGTCCATTTGTATGAATCCACATTTTGACCTAAGAGGGTGACTTCGCGAAAACCTTGCTGGCTTAGGTTGGACACCTCAGCTACAATGGTCTCAGGATCCCTGCTACGCTCCCGCCCCCGTGTGAAGGGTACTACGCAAAATGAACACATGTTATCACATCCCCTCATTATGGATACAAAAGCAGAAACACCATTGGAATCAAGACGCAATGGTGCTATATCAGCATAAGTTTCTTCACGGGATAAGAAAACGTTGACGGCCTTTTGACCTTCATCCACCTGCTGAAGCAATTGAGGTAATTCTCTGTAAGCATCTGGTCCCACTACGAGATCCACCAGTTTTTCTTCTTCCAAAAGTTTACTCTTCAATCGTTCTGCCATACAACCCAGAATCCCAATTTGCAATTCTGGTTTTGATTTTTTAAAACTCCGGAATTCACGAAGTCTTTTCCGAATGGTCTCTTCGGCTTTTTCTCGAATGGAACAAGTGTTTAGCAAAAGTAATTCAGCCATTTCTGCTTGTTTCGTCGAAGTATACCCGTTTTCTGCTAGAATACTTGCTACGATTTCAGAGTCAGAAAAATTCATCTGGCAACCATAACTCTCTATATAAAAATAACGCTCCCCAACAATTGGTTCCATTTGTTGGCCAAATGCCTCACCTTGCCTTTCTTCAGGCATCAGTAAGGGTTCCTGATCGTTACGACTGTACATCATTTGTTAAAGCCTGCAAATTTACAACATTCTGCCAAAATGTCAGTATTTTACCAGAAAGGAGTTTCGTGATGGCGCTGATTTCATCGATTTCATCACTCTTGTTTCGGGATACTTCAACATTTGGGTTGATTCAGGATTTTGTACCTTTCCCTTGTGGGAACTTTCGGATTGCTGGGTAAATCTTTGGGTCACAGTTTTTCAAAATCCTATTTTGAAACCAAATGGAAACGAGATGGAATCTTGGGTCACGAATATCATTTGTTTGAAGTGGAAAGTGAATCTGGCTTATCGGACTTCTTTAAGCTCAATCATCACATACGAGGGTTGAATGTGACGGTTCCTTACAAAAAATCGGTTCTTCCCTTCCTCGACCAACTGACGGAAGAAGCCGTAGCGATTGGTGCCGTCAACTGTATACGATTTGAAAACTCCCTTCGGACAGGCCACAACACAGATGCCGGCGCATTCCAAAAAAGTCTCTTGAATTGGTTACCGAAACCATTTGATGGTCATGCACTCATTCTTGGTTCAGGGGGTGCTGCTCTGGCAGTTGGTTATGCATTGACTATATTAAGAATCCCCTATCAAATGGTTTCGCGAAACCGAACCCAAATCACCTTTCAAACATTGGAAAAAGACTGGGATCCTCGGTGGAAATTGATTGTCCATGCCACCCCACTTGGCATGTGGCCCCATACAATGGATGCTCCTGAAATTCCTTACCACTGGTTGGATAAAAGTTTCTATTTATATGATTTGGTTTATAATCCTGAAAAAACCCTATTTTTGGCACGCGGTGAACAGTTCGGCTGCCACCTGAAGAACGGCTTGGAAATGCTGCAATTGCAGGCAGACGCATCCTGGCAATTCTGGACCCAATCATCAATATATGGAAGTACCTGAAGAGCTTCGTCTAGATTTTTACAATACGGAAATTGCTTTTTCACACAAGTCAGATCGCGAACTCCGTCGCACGTATTGGTTGTTTAAATTTATGAACAAACCCAATCTGGTAAGTTTGGGTAATTTGTTAGGAAATTTTGCAGCCAAATTTCCCTTTCACGTATTTGATCCACTCATTAAGAAAACCATCTTCTATCAATTTTGTGGAGGAACATCGCTTCTGGAATGTCAAAAAGTGGTTGACCGGTTGAATTCAAAACATGCACTAACGATTTTGGATTTTGGTGCCGAAGCGAAAGAATCCGAAGAGGAGTTTGACAAAACCCTTGCAGAAAATTTGCGTGCATTGGAATTTGCAGCCTCTAATCCAAATGTTCCCGGCATCAGCACAAAACTCACCGGCTATGTTCCTTTTTCAGTTTTGGAAAAAATGCATGCAGGTGAAACCCTTACTGCACACGATGAAATCGCTTGGCAACGTCTTGAAGAACGTTTTGTAACATTGTGTTATAAAGCCTACGAAATGGGGGTAGCCTTATTTATTGACGCTGAAGAATCTTGGATTCAGGACCCCATTGATCGTTTAGTCGACAAACACATGGCGGAATTCAATCGCGAAAGACCTATCCTCTATAACACCTTTCAATTGTATAGAAAAGGTAAGTTGGACTACCTGAAATCTAGCTACGAAATTGCTCAATCAAAAGGATACATTCTCGGTGCAAAAATTGTCAGGGGAGCCTATATTGAAAAAGAAAGGATCCGGGCAAATGAAAAAAATTATGAGGATCCTATTCAACCCAACAAGGAATCTACAGATCGTCAGTATGACGATGCAGTCCGTTTTTGTGTCGAACACCATGAAGGAATTAGCCTGTGTAACAGCAGTCACAACATGGCCAGTACCGCTTTACAAGCTCGTTTGATGGCAAGTCACAATATTCCAAAGGATCATCCTCATCTCAATTTTTGCCAATTGCTTGGCATGAGCGATAACCTCACCTTCAACCTTTCTGAAAATGGTTATTGCGTGGCCAAATACGTCCCCTATGGTCCCGTCAAAGAAATTATCCCCTACTTAACGCGCCGTGCAAAAGAAAACACCAGTATCACAGGTGATATGAGCCGCGAATTGGAATTGCTTCATACCGAAATGAAACGCAGAGGTCTATTGAATAATTGATTAATTTTGAAGCTCATTTCTGTCTAAAATTTTAACTAATATTTCTCAAAGCTTTTTATTTATGAAAAAATTAATGTGTCTGTTATTTGCCGCCTGTATGGTCTTCCATGCTCAGTCGCAAAAAGTTTATGCATGGTGGGATGCTGGGGTCCGCGTAGGATATGGTCTTACGGGAATGCTGAATTCAAATATCCTAGATGATAATAACTACGATTACAAATTGCAAACGGGTTATTCCCTGGGTGGAAAGTTTGGAATGTTTTTCGGACTTTACAACGGGGTAACCTTAGAAGCAAGCTTGGGTTCTTACAACCAAAATTTTGAATTCATCCGTGGCGGAAATTCGTTTAACCACGAAATCAACTGGAAAACCTTAGACCTCGCCTTACTCTACCGCAATCAGCGAAATGGAGTTTATGTTGAACTTGGACCTATGCTGTCGCTGATCAATAAAGTTAACCAGAAAGATGGATTTGCTCCGGAAAAAACCGATGTAAAAGATTCCTATGAGAAAAAATACATTTCTGGAGTATTTGGTGTTGGAGGTTATATTTTTAATTATGAAAACTTCACCACCATGCTTGGATTCCGCCTGGGTTATGGATTTACAGATATGGTAAATGATGCAGGCCGCGCAGCACATTTTCCAAATCCATCTTCTTCCTCTCAGCCGTACGCTTCTGAGAAATCAACCAATCCGGTTTTTGTTCAGATGAATCTTGAATTCAATTTTGCCCTTGGATACTACGGAAAATCCTCCTGCAGCAAAAGAGCTTCGTTATTTAAAATGTAAAATATTTCTCAATCTAAAGAATAGCCTGCCGATATTACTTCAGCAGGCTTTTTTATTTTAATGCGTGCATAATGGGCTTGTATAAAATATGCAAATGGTCAATGAAATACCCTGGGATGAGGGCTTATCTGGATAAATTCTTACAAATGACTTAAACGCAAACTTTTATTGATGGATAAATCGAAAGACTCCAATCAATTGAACTAAGTTCTATTCAATTCAACTCCTTGGAATCGGTTGGTTTATTTACATATTGCATTATTCCAGGCCATTCGGGATTCGACCATATTTTTATAATGAAAATTCATACCATTAACCAGTTCAACCAGAATAGATCCCAGTCCCGAAAGTTCATCTAAACATTGGTTATTGACCATTGGGTGTTTAATTTTGGCCAGTGCATCGTAGTCCATTTGGAATTTTTGTAAGGATTCCTGAATGCTTTGAAGAAATGATTGGTATGACTGATTGATGTTTTGTGATACCTTTTCAAGTTTGTTCATCATCTCAGTGATTTGCTCACAACTATTGTCCAATTCATTGGGAACAACAAAGTCAACATTCACTTCGACAATGCCGTTGCGTTTATCATTCCATTGGTCGATAATTTGTTTTTGTAAAACATGCAATGCTTCTAATGACTGCATGACTTCTTTACCGATTTCAGGAGGTGCATTCAAAGAAAAACTGTTGTTTTCACTGGCCCGCTCAATATAACCCTGTAGCCTGTCCAACCGGTCGGAATAATTCTTTACTTGTCCTCCCGGTGCCCAGGAAGTCACTCTTCTAAAGATCGAATCATTGTCCAACCGTTCCTCTGACCATTCCAGTACAGCCGACTGAAATGCTTCATTACAATTCAAATAATAGGAAGGAAATTCTTCAAACAATTTCTGCACATTCTGCGCATTTAGCAGACTTCCCAATAAGCATCCAGCTAGTAATAATTTGGTTTTCATGGAATAAAAATACACCAATGTAGTGAGTTCTCCTCCAGACGACAGGAATTAGCCTTTTGCTCAATATTGACCTGTCCGCAATAAAACCAGTGTGCAGGCTTCTACTGTATCAATTCCATGCTGACGGGCTAATTGGCTTAGTTCAGGATTTTCAGCGCCTGGATTAAAAATAATCCTCAATGGCTGTAATGCCAGTAAATATGCATACCAATCGGATTGGTGTTTTGGATTGAGATAAAGACTTACTGTATTTACATTTTGATGTTTTTGACGATCCGTCTGAATTCGTAAATCCTGAATGGTACCTTCTTGCTTGCCAATGGCGATGGTAGGATGACCGCGGCGCATTAATTCCAAACAAGCCTTATGAGCATACCTTTCGGGGTTAGGACTGGCCCCAAGTACCAGGGTGGTTTTAACCGTTAGCATGATTACTTGAACAGTTTGTAATCCATAAGGTTTTCTATATACCCATAAAGATGGCCAAGTACAAGATGCCTCAATCAGGCTACTTTAACCGCCCCATCTTCCATGAAATTCCGATTTTTTATCTTTGCATTTCATTATGCGCATATTAATGGTTTGCCTGGGCAATATTTGCCGTTCGCCAATGGCTCAGGGAGTGATGGAGCATTTGGTGGCATGCGAACAATTGCAGTGGACGGTCGATTCTGCCGGTACCAATGGCTACCATGATGGAGAAGCTCCGGACCCGCGTGCAATTCGAGCTACTCAATTTCGCGGGATCCACATTGAAAGTCAGGTTTCCAGGAAAATATCGAGCTCCGATCTCGATGACTTCGATATCATTTTGGCAATGGATCGCTCGAATTTATCCTATTTGTTATCGATGTGTAAATCTGAGCAACAGGCTAAAAAAATTAGACTATTAATGGAATTTGCACACTTAGGACTATCCGATCAAGTTCCTGATCCATATTACGACAACCGATTTGATTTAGCTTTGGACCTGATAGAATCAGCTTGCAAGGGCTTTGTTAATGAATATCGACCGAATAAAACCTGAGCGATAAAAATTTGTTATTCAAAAAACTAAAACATGATAGAAACAACCATAGAATCTGCATTGAATGCACAATTAGAAAAGGAGGCTTTTGCTAGCAATAGTTATCTGGCTATGGCCGTTTGGTGCGATCAACAAAGTTTAGAAGGATGCGCACAATTTTTCTATAGACAATCAGAAGAAGAACGCCTGCACATGATGAAAATTTTGCATTATCTGATAGAACGCAACGGTCAGGTCCGGATGCCCGCAATTCAGCAACCACAAATTCAATATTCCAACATTCAGGAAGTTTTTCAAAATACCTTCCGGCAGGAACAATCGGTGACACAGTCCATTTATGAATTGGTGAATATTGCGCAAAGCAAGCTGGACCATTCCACACAAAATTTTCTTCAATGGTATGTTACCGAACAGCGTGAAGAAGAAGCTACGATACTCAAAATTCTGGACCGTATCCGACTGATTGGCGATGGACCCTTGAGTTTGTATTACATTGATCAGGAAGTGGATAAAATCAATCGCCAAATACAAACTGAAGCATCTGGTAATAATGAATAAAGTGGATGACGTAGAATTCGTCTAAATTTCATTAAAACCTTTATCCACCAAAAATCATCCACAATCCCGTTAAAACTAGGTCGAAATGCTGAAATGAGGTACAAATAATATTTATTAAATATTGTTTATTAATAGATTATATATTAGTTAATTTAATATTTAATTAGGGTTTGAGCCTAAGCAAATAGAGTGTTATTTTTAAGCTAAAATCCAGTACATGAAATTTATTTTACTTCTGCTAGGTATGATTGTTAACATGGGAATAAACTTAATGGCCCAGCGCATCACGCCCACCGTAACGGCCACTGCAGGCCATTATCAAAAAACCGGAAGCGCTTCACTGGAATGGACAATGGGTGAGTTTATGGTTGAAACGCTGAAAGGACCAAGTTACACGATAACCCAAGGGTTTCATCAAACGAATTTAACCGTAGTGTCAACCCAAAATCCAAGCATCGTCGGTTTGTCTGTCTATCCAAATCCATTTACGGATCAGTTGATTCTCCAGAATGGTTCTCAACATGTCATCCAAATGCATCTCATGGGTGCAGATGGAAAATGTATTGGTTCTATGAGCCTTCAGCCTGGAACGCAATCTTGGACATTGGACCAGATTCCTTCGGGTACATATTTCCTGGAAGCAGAAGAGGGTAAACAACGTCAGGTTTTTACATTAGAAAAATTACATTAATTTAAATTTTTGAAAGATGAATAAAATATTTGCCATTATGGTTTTTGCTGTGCTGGCCCAATTTGCGGCTGCACAAAATGTTGTTTTTAAATATCAGGGGGTAGCCAGAAACAATCAAAATGCACCACTGACCAACCAAAACATTTCATTGCGATTGACCATTTTAAACTCAAACAATTCACCGGTATACGCTGAACAACATATGGTGACTACGTCTCCAATCGGCTTATTCAACGTAAATGTTTGCCAAGGTAATTCTCCACAAGGCAGTTGCGACGTTATCGACTGGTCCAAAGGTGGTTACCAACTGAAAGTTGATATGGATGCCAACGGTGGTACCACCTACGCACCAATGGGTACATCTCCGATTTTGACGGTCCCAATTGCAGCCTATGCGTTTAAAGCTCAGTCTGCATTAAATGACAATGACACGGATCCTCAAAACGAAGTTCAAACCATGAATTTCAACTCAATGACCAATAGCCTCAGTTTGACCCCTGGAAACAGTGTTGATTTAAGCAGTTTAAAAAATGATGCCGACGCAGACCCCTCCAATGAAATTCAAGCGCTGACCATTGATACCACCAACAATACCCTGAGTTTGAGCAAAGGTGGCGGTAGTATCGTTTTCCCCAGAGGAGATGGACTTTGGAAAATGAATGGTGCTAATATTTTGCAATACCAAAGCGGCAACCAATCCATTACGTTTGACAAAGCCGGATCAGCTCCATTAAATCAGGCATATTTTGAATTAAATTTTCGACCCAATGCGATACACCGGGTGGTTTCAGGACCGACTGATTGGTATTCTGAATTTTGGACGAAACCGGCAAATGCTGTAGGTGATACCATTTGTTACGGATCCAGTGTTAAAGAATATCCAACCACCTATGCTCAACATTATTTGCGATTTAACCGAGATACATTTTCCATTTCAAGAATTACCAACACCCTTAATGGAAGTAGCAAGAAAAGCGTAACCAATGAATTTGCTTTGCTCAACAGAGCTTACAATGGCAATACTCCCGTTCGTTTGGTGGGTGTTTACATGAATGCATTTGATGGAATTGGTCAACTTTACAACTTCATCGGAAGCCAAAGAGGGGGCGCAATTACAGCTGCCAATGTCAACAATACAGTCGTTCCTTATATTGGATTGTTTCATCCGACAACACCCAATACGTTGATCGGTGGTATTTTCCTTCAGGGGACTCAATCAGTAGTCAATGCTAACGTAAAGAACTTTAGTATGGACCATCCTAAAGATGCTACCAAAGAAATTTGGTATGCCTGTGTAGAAGGTCCAGAAGCAGCCGCTTACGAAAGGGGAACAGCCACTCTGGTGAATGGCGAAGCGTTTGTTCATTTTTCAGAACATTTTGAATTGGTCATCAACCCTGCAACCATGACCATTCAACTAACCCCGGGATCTGCGGAATCAGAAGGCCTGGCTATAGTCGAGAAATCCGTTACAGGGTTCCGCGTAAAAGAATTGCGCAAAGGAACTGGAAATTATTCCTTTGACTGGGAAGTAAAAGGGGTTCGAAAAGGGTATGAAAATTATAAACCCGTTCGAGTAAAAGGCCTCGAAACTCCAGTGCCTGTGAACAATCCAAGTACATTTCCTGAACTTGAAGCATTGAATAACAATAAGCCATAAGGAGCTTATTGAATCATAAATATTATAAGCCCTGGACTTTTGTTCAGGGCTTTTTTTTTGATGCATAACTGGATTGACAAACCAGAATTTACTTTTTAATATTCATATGGCTTTCGATTGGGTGGATATCTCACTTAACATTGATCCATTTCAAAGATTTGTAGTTTTTGCTTGTATAAGTGGAAGCCGAAATGTGAATGATTTTTCAAATCAGCCACACGAACTAGCGGATAAATAGATACCAGCTCCGAATCAATGGATAGGCAAGATCTATAGCGGTCTTAAAAACAACCCTTACATTGCATAACCAACCATTAAAAACACTATGAAAACATCAAACCGGGTGATTTCATCCGGTTTTCTTTTTTACCTGCTACTTGGTCTAAGACTTTCATAAAATTGGCTTTTCATCCAATGATATGATTATCGTGCCCTTGTGTTGACTCGAATGATCACACAAGGGTAAAAAGCAAACAAAACCTGACAACTAACAAAGCCCAATACAATTTACATGAAGATGTAATCCATGATCAGTCAAATTAGAATTCCACAGTGATTTGTATTAAATCTTTATAAAGAATTCAAAAAATAAGACCAATGAGATTTTTAAAACGTACCTTTCAATAAACTTCAAAACTCCTGCCATGAAAATTGCTTCCTTTAACGTAGAAAACCTTTTTGAAAGGGCACGAATTTTCAATGAAAACCAAGACCTCAGTAACGAAATCAATGGTCAAGTTGCCGAACTCAATAACCTTCTGGAATCCGAAGTTTATTCGACTCAGGAAAAGGAAAGAATTTTAGAATTAATCATTGCTCTGGGACTTGAGAATTCAGACGAAAGCCGTTACGTTCTGTTGAGACAAAACCGGGGAAAACTCATTTCCAGGCCACACAATGGACCCGTTGAATTAGTGGCCAGCGGCCGTTCAGATTGGATTGGTTGGCTTGAATTGAAAAATGAACCCGTCAACGAACAAGCAATTCTGCATACGGCAATGGTCATCCGCGATGTCAATCCTGATGTACTTGCTGTCATAGAAGCAGAAAACCGAATTGCTCTAAAACAATACAGCGATATCTTGCTCAAAAAGGTAGATGGAATTCCTTTTGATCAAATTATGCTGATTGATGGCAATGATACCCGCGGAATAGATGTCGGATTATTGGCAAAGACCGGATACCATATCCAGTGGATGCTAAGCCATGTTCATGATGTGGATGAAAATGGAAAGCTCATTTTCAGCCGAGACTGTCCTGAATATTGTGTTCAATGTCCGAATGGAGAAATCATTTGGATCTTGCCTAACCATTTCAAAAGCAAGTTTGGAGGAAACGACAACAGTTCTCAATCAAAAAGGAAAAAACAAGCTCAACGGGTTGCAGAAATTTACCATCGCATGACTTCTGAAGGAAAAGAAAACATCGTGGTATTGGGAGATTTAAATGATACGCCAGACAGCCTTGCACTCAAACCATTGTTGGAAGACACCGACCTAATGGATGTTTCCACGCATCATTTATTTGATACAGGCGAGTTTGACGGAATGGGAACTTTTGGCTTAGGAAATGACAACCAGAAAATTGATTATATCTTACTTTCACCAAAATTGTATGACCGAATCCAATCCTGTGGTATTTTCCGAAAAGGTGCTTGGCCAGGATCTTCACCCGTTCGGTGGGAGGTTTATCCCACTTTAAAAGAACCCATACATGTAGCCAGTGACCATCATTTGATCTGGGTAGAACTTGATGTATAATGCTTAGGCTCAGTCATTTGATTTTTCCTGAATGGATCAAACTCAATTCCTGCAATATAAGTCAAAAAAATTCAAGTATAAATTACCTTTAACTTGATAAAATATCCGTGAACTATACAACTGGTTAATTTCCATTGTTGTTGAATTCAAAAATTTAGCCCAAAGTGAATACAAACCCACGCATCGATGACTATATAGCGAAGGCGAAACCCTTTGCAAAACCCATTTTAATACATCTCCGAGGACTGATACATGAAACCATTCCCGAAATAACTGAAAACATTAAATGGTCATTTACTGCGTTCGATTATAAAGGTCCTTTATGTACTATGGCCGCTTTTAAAGAACATGTAGCTTTTGGTTTTTGGAAACATGTTTTGCTTGAAGATCCAAACTCGTATTTACACCCTTCTACTCAACATGGAGGTAATGCTATGGGACATCTTGGAAGAATAACATCTTTAAAATCTTTACCGCCTGATAAAATCATTTGCAATTTTTTAATTCAGGCAAAACAATTAAATGTTGATGGAATCAAACTTCCCAGTCGACCCAAAAAAACGAATATCCCAATGGTTATACCAGAAGATTTTCAACAACAACTACAATTAAACCCGATAGCCTCCAAAGGGTTTGAAAAATTAAGCGCTTCGCACCAAAGAGAATATCTGGAATGGATTGGTGAAGCTAAAATGCAGACTACACGTGAACGTCGCATAATGCAAACACTGCAATGGATCGAAGAAGGTAAATCGAGGAACTGGAAATACGAGAGGAAATAAGGCATATCCACTTATTTTACCGCAACTTACACAAAACAATTTTCTCCCTGCCAGGAAAAAATGTCAAAAAAAAAAGTCCTACACTTCTGCAGGACTTCTCTGTTTTTCGTTTTGAAATAGATTTATCAGAAAGTACAATTTTGAATCTCTTTTAAAAAATAGCCGGTTATTTGGCGTTAACCGGCTATTTATAATCCCATGAAAATATCCAAAACTAGCTTACTATATAATGAAAAGACGATATTCAAATAGCTGGGGGGTAGTTCCAGGAAATTTGTTAATTGGAGCTTCCGGCTTGGAGCAGAAAGCTCCCAATTAACAAATTATAATCCCATGAACATATCCGAATTTTACGGTCGCCGATACGTTTACCGGCATTCTGATTGTATTTCTTCCCTTTGTTAAACAATCACAGTACAAGTATCCGACGATTCAGATCCCCATTCAAGTACAAAAAAATGCCCTTGTCATATATTAAAATTATATATGTGTTCAAAAATAAAATATCATATAATTGATAATCAATTATTTATAATTATTTGAATTGAGATTTTTTGGAAAAAAATATTATTAAAATTCAAAAATGTGCAATAGAATTCTTGAATTTTAACTAAAAAAATTTTAAAATGGACTGAAAATGTCGGGATTCTTGAGGTAAGAAGTGTCCGTTAGGGTCCGTAAAAAAGCTAAAAGGCTTTTCTTCTGACTTTTATTGAGGCCCAGTGGGCGAACGAAACCGTCCTTATTTTTTGCAAAATGTCCACCAATGTTATAATGCTCGATGACCTCTTCCAATGTTTTAAATCGTCCGTCGTGCATATAAGGTGCTGTCAACTCAATATTGTACAATGTAGGTGCTTTAAATTTCCCGTTATCGATGTTTAATCCAGTAACTTGACCTCTGCCTTTGTCTTGAAAATCATCTAAACTGACCACTGTATCAATACCATTGTTAAAAAAATCGTTGGCATGCATTAAAGGTGCAGCATGGCAATGAAAACACTCTGCATCGGGGATTAACAAATCAGCATTAAAATATAAATCGTGACCCTCTTGCTGATCTGGATCAAAAAAAACTTCTCCGCGCAATTGACGCTGATACAATGATTGCCCACCAGTCAATGCCAATCGCTCATATTGAGCTATTGCCTTCGCCGCGAGTTCTTGACTGATTTCTGATCGGTCACTGATACCGAAGGCCTTCCTGAATAACTCTGGATATTTTTCGTGGCGCCTTAGTTTATCCACCACACGAGGCCAGTTTTCATGCATCTCCACTGGATTTTGAACAGGCTCTATTGCCTGTTTCTCTAATGTACCCACCCGGCCATCCCAAAACAGGCCTTTAACAAAGTAAGCTGAATTAAGGATCGTCATGGAACTTCTGTTGCCTAAAGTTCCTCCAACTCCAGGGCTCACCGGCAGATTGTCCGTAAATGCCTTACGAGGGTCATGACAACCCGAACAAGACAGGGTACTGTCCAAAGAAAGAATAGGGTCAAAAAACAAATGTCGCCCCAGGAGTACGCCATCAACAGTCTGCGGATTTTCAGGAACCTCTGGTAAAGGAGGCAAACCCTTTGGAATCATCACAGGATAATCCTTCGGCACATAAGCTATGTGAAGTAAATCACCATCTGAGGTTCCTCCGGAATTGTCACATCCAATGAAAAAACCAATGACTAAAAAAATGTAACCTGCTCTAATAGAACTGAACATTTTATTTTAACTGTATCGAAGCTTTAAATCGATTCATGAAAGCATCTAAAACGGTGCTTTTATTGTGAATCTGAGGATTGGACGCTATGTCCATCCCATCTATATCTTCTCCAAATAAAGCCTGGTGATCAATCTGCAGAATTAGGCGCGTGGTTTGGCCGCTGGCAATTACAATATTTTTTGTCCATTCGAGGTGCTTCATGGAGTCATCAAAACCCGAGTGGTAAGTGAAATTATACGATTTTGATCCATCGTTGTAACTTCCTTCTGTTTTACTAAAAATGTAAGAATTCCATGCGGCCCAATACCGGCTTCCTTCCCCCATTGGATGAACGGGAGAATAATTTGCAGGTACCGTTTTGTTTAAAGTTGGGTTTAAACCAAGGTCAAATTGAAAACCTGTATAAGTTCCAGTAGGAATATCCAAATAACTGATCAGCATTCCTTCCTGCGCTTTTTCAATGGAAGTATGGTGGTCAGACAATGACCAATAATCCACATCTTTAATCGTGTGATTATGGTGCGTTCCTATTAACCCAAGACTGGATACAAACCACTCAGATTTTGTAAATAAAATATTTCCTTTTCCAAAGTAGTCATACGTCATCCCTTTTACGAAGGGTGAACTGCCATAGATTCCTTGTACAACTATTTCAAGATTACCTTTTCCCGATGTCGGTTCATCGCCTCCACAACCAACGATTAGGAAGAACATGGTCACAGACAAAAAGATGTTTATTGTTTTATTCATTACTTTGATTTGGAATGTTTTATAAAATTCAACTTTCATTTAAGTTGATTTCTTCAATTGTTTAAGACAAATTCAACTTAATAAACGCTGAAAAAAGAAGAAATGTTTCAATTCTGCCTGATTATAAGGCCGCCATACTGCTTTTGCCATTCAAAATTACTGGTTTTCCCATAGAATCTTGTTGGATATGGGCCTAAAATTTCAGTCTCATAAAAATGTGATTATTGGCTATTCCCTTTTTTTGTTTCCACGAATTGCCGGATTAACTTTTTTACATGATAGGAAAATTCTTTGTCAAGAATCCATTGAAAATAAGCCGGTTCGCGCTTCCATACCTCTTCAAAACTCAGTTGGATGTGCTTTCCAAAATTGAAAACGATCTCCTTTTGTTCATTGTATTTCAATCGTTGTGTTGGGTCAATGGTATTGAGGTCATTGGTAAACGCATCCAATGCTTGCATGTCATTGCGGACAGGTTGAGGGATAACAATACCGTCATCCCCAATAAATTCCGAATTTCGGTATCGATCCAATTGACCTATCAATACATCCACCGTAGCTCTGGTATCTGCTAATGCATCATGGGCATTTTGCAACTCTTTATTACAATAAAACTGATATGCCGCTTTGAGCGTTCTGGGTTCCATTTTGTAGAAAATTCGTTGAACGTCAATGAGTCTGCGCTCTTCCAAATCCAAATCAATGCCATATCGATAAAACTCTTCAGCCAGCAATGGAATGTCAAATCTCAAACTATTGTATCCAGCCAAGTCTGCATTTCCAATAAAAGCGATTAACTCTCTGGCTAATTCTTCAAATTTAGGCTGCCCGGCAACTTCTGCTGCACCAATACCATGAACTTTGGTGGCTTCTTCGGGTATCGGAATTCCGGGATCAATGATTTTATTGTACTCTATAGGTTGATCCTGACCGGCCTGATATTTTATCATAGCGATTTGAACTATCCGGTCCCGGATAACGTGGACACCGGTGGTCTCAAGGTCTAGAAAAACCAAGTCTTTATCAAGATTAAATGGATTCATAAAATTTAACGGCTATTCAACAAATGGATTTTGAATTCATTCTCAACAGGGGATATAAAGGTACGATAATAGCTTTCTGTGTGGTCTTCTTTCTGCCTTTGTTCAGGATACACTATCTTTGTCCAGGCAATTGTAGTCTTTCATACGACTTATGTAAACTTCAAGCATAATTCAACCCGGGTGCTTAGCTCAGTTGGTTCAGAGCGCCGCCTTGACAGGGCGGAGGTCGGCAGTTCGAGCCTGCCAGCACCCACTTTCCTTAAACTTATTCTTTTAAAAACAATCGTTGAACATTTTGTTTTTGTCCGGTCAATTTCAATAAATAAGTCCCCGGTATTAATGGTTCAACATTTATCACCAAATATCCTGCAGAGGATTCTTTTTCTTTGGATTCAGCAATGGTCCTTCCACGTAAGTCGAGGATGCACCATCGATCGAAACCAACATTGGACTTTACCGTGAGTTGGTCGTTAACAGGATTGGGTATAATGTATATTTCAGGCGAAAGATTTCTTTGATTTTGAGTAGCTGGAATGACAACTGCTACTGAGTCCGAAAGCACGCTGGCACACCCATTGGAATCCACCACTTGAACCTTGTAATTACCATCAGCCTGATCTGCCCACCAAAAAGGGACCATGGATTCCCCATGAACCACTCCAAAACGATACCAACGGTAGATTGCATATCCTGGGGTCGCGTAAATCGTATCCCGACTCACATGAATTTCAGGTTTTGGAGGTAAAGGAAATTGAATTGCCTGAACCAAATTAGAGATGAGTGATTGACAACCATTGCTATCGACAAAACTTAAAGAATATTCACCCGCTTTCAAAACAATAAGACGTTCACTATTTTCAGGCAGCAAGCTTCCGTTTAAAAACCAATTAAATTTTACGGCATTCGGTTGTTCACAAGCCACCAACACAGTTGAATCTCCCTCGCAAAAGCTTGCTGTAAAAGGAGGTTTTATACAAGATGTATCGGCTAATTTGTCACGGATGATAAATTCTTGGACCGTTCGGCAATTTCCAACCGTCAGGGTCAAATGGTAAGCTCCAGGAGACAATTGATCAATGGTCTCGGTGGTGTCCCCAGTTGTCCATTGGAAAACAGCAACTGGATTTCCACTCAAATTCGTGTGTGCTTTCCCATCCTTCAACCCGGGGCATGTTACGTCCGTGGTTACCATTGTCACATTCAGGGTACAAGTATCCCATATCTGAAAAATCGCACTTAAAGAAGCATCGGCAAAATACAGATTTCCTTCAGCATCTTCGCCAAAGGTAGTCAAACCATTGTTGCTATGGTCGTACAGCAATGTATTGATCAAACGATTGCTATCATTTTTATGCAAAGACCAAATTTTGCCACTGCAATAATCTCCATAAATGTATTTACCATACAGTCCTGGAAAACGATCTCCACGATAAACATATCCACCGGTTACTGAGCACCCGTTGATATTCTCATCGCTAAAATATTCATGGACGGGAAAAGTAAATACATTCTTTGGCTCGCATCCATTGGTATTGAAATTGGCATTACCTTCATAGCATCTCCAGCCGTAATTTCTACCACCTCCTGAAGCTGCTGGCTCAAAATCAACCTCCTCCCAACTACCTTGTCCTACATCTCCAATCCACAAATCTCCAGTCAGTCGATCAAAACTAAATCTCCAGGGATTTCTCATACCCACTGCCCAGATTTCAGGTGCATAAGCTGTATTGGCTACAAAAGGATTTGTAGGTGGAATGTTGTATTTATTGGATGCATTGACATCAATTCTCAACATCTTTCCCAACAAAGCCATTTTGTTTTGTGCGTTATTCTGCGGATCGTTTGCACTTCCTCCATCACCCATTCCAATATACAAATAACCATCAGGTCCAAATTTTATAGATCCGCCATTGTGATTTGCATAAGGTTGTGGAATGGTCAGCAATACACGCCCTGATAAAGAGTCCAGTCTGTTGGTATCAGCACTGAGCTTATATTCTTCGATGACCGTCATGGTCTGCGCTGACCGATCGGTGTAATTGACATATACCAACCCATTTTTCTTATAATCGGGATGAAATGCCATACCCAATAGCCCTTGTTCGCCGCCTGTAGACCTCACCTTTGACGCTATGTCCAAAAACGGAACCGTCGTCAATGCATTATTACGGATGATGCGAATTTTTCCAACTTTCTCAATTACAAACAAACGTTCGTCATTGCAGTGGGTAATGTCAACTGGAATTGATACTCCATTAATCCAACGATTGATCCGAATTCCATTTTGTCCATTTAAACCATTGTATAACATTACAGACAATAAAACCATTATCCACACACTTCTCATAGTAATCGATTATTCAATTATTAGTTCAAATTTTTTGAAACCCCCAAGTTCTTCATTGATCAACAGACAATACCAACCAGGTTTTACGTTAGGTTTATATTCAAGCAAATCGTTGACGCCATTACTAACGAATGTTAGTTTGTCAAGGCAAGTACCCATACTGTTATATAACCGCAAATGGAAAGTCCCGGCAGTTGAAAGACTCCGAATGTGAAATCCATCCTCAGCCTTTGTGGGGTTAGGATAAACTACGATTTGTTTGGTCAAGGTCTTAAACCTTTCCAAATCTTTGTCTGCAGTCACCATAGGAACATTGAATTCAAAAACCTGCAGACAATCTTCACTGTCATTAACAAACAATGTATACTTACCCGACCTCAGGTTTGTGATTCCTGGTGTTCTTGCACCATTACTCCACAAATAACGGTAGGATCCTTTTCCTCCGGCAATTGTAACGATTATTGCTCCAGTTCCACTTCCATTGTCCTTGAGTATTATCGTGTCTTGAACAATGATTTTGGGCCACCAGTTCATCTGAATATTAAAAACACTGTCACAGCCATTTATAGCTGCGCCTTCTATGATCAGTTGGTAATTTCCTGGAGTATCAAAACTTTTGTTTCTAAAAATATAGGGTTCTCCAAAACAAACTGTATCATTAACCAATTCAAATGACCTCTTTAGCGCTATTATATCAGTGCATATTGTATCCTTACAACCATTAGTTCCAGTAACAATTACACAATATCTACCACCCGTATCGATTGGAAGATACTCCAACGTGGATTGATCGTTCCATAAGTAAGATAAATATGCCTCTGAAAGCCTGACAGTGTCCTTTCTACCAGAACAAATTGTATCAGGCGCCACAAGACTTGCATTTGGTGCGGTTCCCTCTTCTATATCAAAACAGTAAGTACCCGTACATTGGTTAATATCACTTACCGTAATGCAATAGGTTCCCGTTTGGCTAAGTTTGATGATTCGTGTAGTATCACCCGTAGACCATTTGAATTGGTGGTAATTGCCTGCATCCAATTCTGTGCTTTGCCCTGCACAAATAAAATAAAATCCGGTTGGAACGGGTTTCAGTCCTTCTCTGAATACAATACGTACTTCGTCCTTACTCAGACAATACCCATTGGTCGCTTCAAAACTCAGCGTATACATTCCAAAGGAATCAGCAATAAATTTCGAGAGAGGGTCCAAAAAATTCTCAAATCTTCCCGACCCCGGACCGGAAATAATTTTCCAGGTACTGCTTACAAAATTTCCGAATCCATTCAAATTCACTTCACGCCCACAAATTTCAATATCTGGTCCAGCCGAAATCAAAGGCTTTGACCTGAAGATTAACGGTTGTAAGTTTGAAATGCTAAGGCAAGGGTGATTCAGATTAATCTCACCTTTTGTATTTCTTCTGCCGATAACTCTTGCTACATAATACCAGGTATTGAATTTAAATCGTACCGGATCAAATGGAAAAATTCCATTTGGATTGGATTTAATAATACTGCCTGTTGGATTTAGGATATCGCTCAGGATCACATACGTTGATAAATCCAATGAGTCGATTGTTTCATTTCCAGTAATTTTAGCAGTAAAACTCTGTCCTTCACAAATTTGCAGAGTGTCTAGCGGCATATTGCCTGCCTGACTGGTACAACCGCAATTTTCAAATCCTTTAAAAACTATGGCACATCCATTTTTATCTTTGATTTCAAATTCATATCCCGATTTACACAACAATGCATCAGAAACAAAGCTCCCGTTGAGAGAATCCAATTTTCCCCTTCCTTTTGAAACGGTATATGGTTGAATACCTCCGCTTACAGTAAACTGAATGATAAAAGCTGAATCACTTGCAAATCTGTTGACAATAACATTTTGGATTTGAAGAATAGGGTTCACCACAAACAATTTCAAGCTAATGGCCGTAGTATCGCAAGCATTGATTGCTCTCACTTTTAATGAATAATTCCCGGTAGGCAGATCTTGAAATACCACAAAACTGTCTGTTGACTGTTTGACCAGAGTATCCTGCAAATACCACAAATATGCATTGGCTCCGGGAATTGAAGCAATGGAAAACACCTGTTCACCAAAACCTGCACATAGCAATTGTGGACCATGAATGGAACCAGGTTCTGCCAGGTCAAATGAGGAACGTCCATTTCGGACTCTCACCAAATAACTGCAATTGTCTCCATGACAACCATTCAACACTAAACGATAGGTATTTCCAACAATAAAATGTCCATATCCAAAAATCACTGGTCCTTCCTGACATTCGCTTTTGCAAACCAAAATACTATCAGATGTTGTACCACAGGTACTCCATAATGCCATTTGCATACCCCGGTAAACAATGCCGTTTTCCTCAACCCCGGAGCAATTAATCGGTATTACTTCAAACTCAATAGAATCCTTTGGGGCAACAAAAGAAAGCCACCGTGGGTTATTCACGGATACTTGGGTATCACATAAATAATAGTGCAAACTGGTATCAGCAACTCCAAGAGATCCGCAATAATTATGCAAGCTGCTGGTACTGCAAAAATGCAAAGCGTCCTTGCAACTATTTCCCGCTATGGGTTTATCACAATTAGAAGGATTAAACACGATCACACGAAATGGTGCAATTTCAATTTCAAAATTGCTGATTTCTGGATTGGTGATTCTTCCGCTATAGTATCCTTCATCATTTTCTGTGGCTTGTATTATTTCATATGTGTTTTGATTGCTTATAAACACTACACTGGTATCCTTGTACCATTTGTAATTGTTTTCAGTCAGACTTTGATCCACTAAAGTTTGAACCACGTGGGTCGAACCTTCTTCTATGAATAAGATGGAGTCCAGTCGAACAGGATTTTGCGGATCAAATGCATAGTAATACCGGCGTGAAAAGTTATTGAGCGGAATCAAATCCTCAAAAGTGAAATCATTGTGGGTAATCACCAGACCAAAAGGAAAAGAATTTCCCCAAGTCGTCACCAGCTTATAGTTTGGGATACTATTGAAATGATTATTTTCAATACGCAAACTGAATAAAGGAGCATCCGTCATATCTGGAACACGACCTGAAAAATGGTTATTGTATACCCAAAAATGATTGATCTGGTTGAAATTGGAAAATCCTTCCGGCAACGGTCCGGAAAAATTATTGTCTTGTAAGTAAAATTCTTGGATGTCCGTAAGTTGACTTAATTGTACGGGCACCTGTCCTACTAATTGGTTGGCACTTAAATCCAAAACAGCCAAAGCACCCATATTCCCCAAAGAGCTCGGTATGCTCCCGGATAATTGATTTTTGCTTAAGTTGAGTGTAACCAGCTCTTGAAGCCCGCCTAATTCAGATGGAATAGATCCAGTCAACTGGTTGTTGGCCAGACTCATGTTTTTCAGTTGAACACATTGGGCAATTTGAATCGGGATACTTCCGGATAAAGAGTTGTCTTCCAATACCAGATCTTCCAATTGGCTCAGGTTACCCAATTCAGGAGGTATTTCACCAAAAAGATCATTGCCAAAAATATAAACAACCCGCAGCGAAGAGAGCATGCCAAAACTAGATGGGATTACACCGGAAACATTATTGTTGATCAGTATTAAACTTTGAACACAACCATTGGCGTTGAGGATAACACCGGACCATTCGTTCATCGGTCTGAAAATGTTCCACTTTGTAACCCAGTTGGCGCCATTAGAATTTACGCAAAAATTGGCCAGGATGGTTGAATCAGAAGCCCTTGAGCAATTTCCAGCAAAGGTCCTGTTGTCTTGGATGTTTTCATGAACAGGTGTGAATACCAGCCAATTAAATAAGAGAGAAACAATCAAATGCATCTTTCCCAAGTTTTGTTCCGAAGGTCAACTTCCAATGATTTTTTCATTAAAAGTATCAGTAAATATAATGGAATCTTTATGAATCCTTTAAACTTTAACCGATTTTACATTTCCATCGGATTTGGTTGGATCGTGGATCACACAATTAATCACTCCTGGAGACTTTTTTAGTTTCCCTAAACATATTAAATATATTAATAATATGTAAAGAATAAATGGTAAAGTCCACCCTTGAAAAAATATCCATTTTCAAAAAACTACATTACAACAAGAAATGATTTTTTACTCCAAAGAGTGGTACCAACATTAAAATGAATCAACCACTATTTTGCAAAGAAATCCCCCATACTCCAACAAATGCCTATGTGCTGTTATTGAAATCACAGAATTTTTCAATTTGCTTAAGTGGAATAAGCCATTTCACCAAATGTTGACTTCAGCTTGAATTTCCAATCCAAATTTGTCTTTAACCGAATCCATGATTTGCTTCGCAAAACTCCAAATTTCAGCGCCGCTGGCTGTTCCAAAATTGACGAGAACCAAAGCCTGCTTTTCGTAGCAACCTACTGAACCTATTCGCTTACCTTTCCAACCACATTGCTCGATTAGCCAACCGGTGGGTATCTTCACCAATCCATCTCCCTGATCGTATCCGGGAATTGAAGGAAATTTTTCTTTTATTAATTGAAATTGCTGTTCATTAACACTGACATTCTTAAAGAAACTCCCGGCATTTCCCAACACCAACGGATCGGGTAACTTCTCCCGACGAATTTCCATCACGACTTCACTTACCTGACGTATAGTAGGATGATTGTAATTTTTTTCCTTCAACTTTTCTCTAATAGCGCCATACTCTAAATTCAAAACCGGCTGTTTCTGAAAGCGCAACGACACTTTTCCAATGATAAACTTATTCTTAAGTTCATTTTTAAATATGCTATCCCGGTACGAAAAATGACAACCCTGGTGATCTATCGAAATAAATTTCCGATTTACCAGGTCAAATCCCTCAACACGAACCAATACGTCTTTTAACTCGACACCGTAGGCACCTATGTTTTGCACAGGGGCAGCTCCTATTGTGCCTGGAACCAGACTCAGGTTTTCGATTCCTCCTAAATTCCTGTCTAATGCCCACAATACAACTTCATGCCAGATCCACCCAGCACCGAAGCTAACTACGACATCCTTATCATTCTCCTCAAGAATCTCACATTCCTTGTTGGACATGTGCACAATAAGTTCCTCAGGTTGCTGAGTGAACAGGACATTTGTTCCACACCCTAACACCCGTATGTTTTGTTGCGTTGGCAATTCAGCCAATGACTCCATTTTGGTGATGGTGATGAAATGCGGTGCTAGGACATCAATCCCGAAACTATTATACGATTTTAGTGAAACCAATTTTTTAATAAACTTTAGATTGGATAAATATGCTGCAATTTAATATGAACCCAATTAATGCAATAGCATTAATTGCGCGGAACGCTGACGAAATGATGAAATACCGTTATTCGGTAATTTCCATTTGAAGTTCAACCAGAGAACGGTAAACACCACGATCCATTGCAATAAGCTCTTCATGCGTTCCATGTTCAACAATTTGTCCTTTTTGCAATACGTAAATACAATCTGCTTCGCGAATGGTAGACAAACGATGTGCTATGATCAGCGAGCTTCTGTCTTTCATCAATTCATCAAGAGCATCCTGTACGAGTTTTTCACTTTCTGCATCCAAAGAAGAAGTAGCTTCATCCAGTACCAGAATAGCAGGATTTTTTAATATAGCCCGAGCAATAGCAATGCGTTGTCGTTGGCCACCACTTAATTTAACACCACGTTCTCCTACAATTGTATCAAATTGATCGGGGAAAGATTGGATAAATTCCAAAGCATTGGATTTCCTGGCTGCTTCAATGATTTCCTCTTGAGTAGCATCAGGTTTCCCATACCGGATGTTTTCGAAAATGGTTCCTCCAAACAGCAATATCTCTTGCGGAACGATAGCGATATTTCTTCTATAACTTCGTAAATCAAAAGTTTCTACCGCACGGTCATCGACATATATTTTACCTTCTGCCGGATGATAGAATCGCATCAGCAATTGGACAATAGTAGATTTTCCTGCACCACTTGCTCCAACAAATGCAATGCGCTGACCTTTTATCATTTGAAACGATATTTGCTTCAAAACGGTAATTTCAGGCCTTGAAGGATAAGCAAATGATACCTGTCTAAACTCAAGTTTTCCGTTAAATTTTTGCTCTGTTTCGGCGACCGGAATGATATGAATTTCCTGATCCCGATCCAGTATTTCCTGAATTCGCTCCGTGGCACCGATAGCTCCAGCAATGGCCGTGTACAAATTCCCTAATCCTGCAATAGCGCCACCTATGATACCGGTATAAATGATAAATGAAAACAAATCACCTACCGCCATTTCACCTTGCTCCACTAATTGTGCTCCTCTCCACAAGATGAAAAACAAACCACCAAACAATACTGTGATGATGAAAATAAAAAACACCCCTCGGATTTTGGCATACCTCATAGATAAATCCAACATGGTTCCAATGGATTTGCTATAACGATCCACTTCATAACCTTCGTTGGTAAATGATTTAACATTTTGAAACGACTGTAAACTCTCTTCAACAATGATGTTTGTACTTGCCAAACTATCCTGACGTGCTTTGGATAATTTTCGTACATATCGGCCAAATAAAATACTTGAAATTACAATCACCGGAAAAGTCAACAACATAGTTAAAGCCAGATGAGGGGTCATCCAGGCAATAATGATAATTCCTCCGATCAGTACGACCAACTGTCTGATAAACTCAGCTAATGTGATTGAAAATGCTGATTGCAATTGTTCGACATCTGCTGTTAGACGACTGGTCAATTCACCAATGCGGTGACTTTCAAAATAACTTAATTCCTGCGTTATGATTTTTTCATATAATGCTTTGCGTAAATCAGCAATACCAAACTCACTTACCCTGGCAAAAAATGTCGTCCTATAATAAGAAAGAATACCTTGGGCAATCAAAATAATTAGAAATATCCACCCAAATTGAGTGAGACTGATGTTCCATTTCCCTTTGCCTATGGCTGTATTAGCCATCTCTCCGGCAGCCGCAGGGAACAACATAAACAAGCCGCTTCCCAAAACCAGAAACAGCATTCCTATCAGAAAATAAAGCCTGTAGGGTTTAATAAATCGGTATATTCTATAGGAGCGCGTTAGGGAATCCCATGAAATCTTTTTGCGTTGAGCTTCCATGGAAAAGGTAACAGTTGATTATGAAAAGGGTTGAACATTGCCTAAAGAATTAGTCGTCCCTTATCATTCAAAAAAAAAAGCTGCAAGTGATCTTGCAGCTTTTCAGTACCCGTTATATTGGTATTACTTAAATTTTTTGAAACAATGCTTTTGAAATGATCTTGTTCTCAAAATACAAATAAACGATGTAAGCTCCAGGTTTTAAATTCACCAATTCCATTGGTACTTTATTATCTCCCGG
>JRYK01000335.1_pt1 | contig 58555 bp, 47 predicted proteins | sample 235381 | NCBI WGS metagenome assembly JRYK01 (sample SAMN03074220, study PRJNA261476) | activated sludge metagenome | biome: Wastewater Treatment Plant; feature: Wastewater; material: Activated sludge; isolation source: activated biomass of a wastewaster treatment plant treating hydrocarbon... ... | reverse complement strand
AAAGCAAAACAAAATTAATCGAAAGGGAGCACAGGAGCAACCATCGCCGATGCCATAAGTTTTGCATCGAATCCATCCATCTTACCAAATGAAAATCCAAAAAGGTTGTGCCCAGAATGACGAAAATAAATTTAGGTGCACCCCAACTGTAAAACAAGATGCTGAAAATCAAAATGACCGCATTCTTATAAGGCTTAGGAACCCAATAATAACACAGTAGAAACGCTGGTAGAAAATACAAAATAAAAATAAGGCTGCTAAATACCATGTCTACGAACAAATGTAGGGCAATATCCGGGTAATTATGGGGTTTTGTATCCCGGCCATAAAATTATGCATCGACTTTACCACCCACCACAATGACCCATTCCCCAACAATTTTGACGGTTTGGAGTTGGTCTTTTATTTCTGCTAAACTTCCCGTAAGATAGGTTTCATAAATTTTAGAGATTTCTTTTGCAAAACATGCTTGCCTCTCCGCACCAAAGCCTTCAATAAGCTCATCGATACATTTCAAGATGCGGTGAGGGGATTCATAAAGAATGGTGGTAAAAGGAAGACTGGCCAACCAAAGTATCTGGCTTTGTCGTCCTTTCTTTTGAGGAAGAAATCCGTTGAAAAAAAATTTATCACAAGGAAGCCCTGAGGCCACTAAAGCCGGGACAAATGCAGTGGCTCCTGGCAATGCAATCACCGGAATACCTTCTTCGCGGCAAGTTCTCACCAACAAATAAGCAGGATCAGAGATACCAGGTGTTCCGGCATCCGTCACCAAGGCCATTTTCATTCCGCTTTTGAGTTTTTCAACGATCTGAGGATATGCACGATGTTCATTCTGACTATGGTAACTCTTAAGTGATTTATCAATATTGAAATGCAACAACAGTTTATTGCTTACTCGTGTATCTTCTGCTAGGATCAAATCCACCGATGATAGAACTCCAAGTGCCCTTGGGGTCATATCGGATAAATTGCCGATGGGTGTAGGAACCAAGTACAGGCATGCAGATGATTCTTTGGTGGGTAACATGATGATTACACTTTTTCAATCTAGACCGTGGTCAGATGAAAATGATAATTTTCTGTGATTGGATTGGATAATAATTTTTTACAACTCTTCTCTACAATTTCCCTGGCAGCGGTTTCGTCATTGGCTTCCAACAGCATTTCGATGTGTTTTCCAATACGAACGTCCGTTATCCCATGGATATCGAGATTATGGATGTTGTTTACAACGGCTTTACCTTGAGGGTCTAGCAATTCTTTATGAGGCATGATGTCAATGGAGGCTTTAAATAATATCATGTCGTGTTGATTTGAAAATGTTTTAACGGTATAAGGATGCTGATCAATATGTGCAAAAGAACGACCACACTCAAAGCACCGGCACCAATCCAGATCGCACTGAGCATACCCACTCCTTCTATGACTAAAATGAATCCATTCATTTTCATCCACCGCTTATAAAAAAAATACTTGATCATTTTAACATTACTGACCATTAAAATGGAAATGGCTAGAATTAAACTTAAAAAAATAAATGGGTGAAATAACCATGAACTTCTTATCTCTTCGCGCTGGAAAAGGGATAACATTCCCGCAAAAAATAGTCCAGAAGCAGGAACCGGTAGTCCTTTAAAATAATGGTTACCCTGCTTTACATTTACGTTGAAGCGGGCTAACCGGAAAGCAGCCATTAAGGTCAATAAAAATCCAAAAAATGCCAGGGATGGCATGGGCAACTGCATTTGTTCCATCATGGCGTAAGCCATCATGCCCGGTAACAAACCGAAACTCACCACATCCGATAGTGAATCCAATTGAACTCCCAGTTCTGTATTTTGATTCATCCGTTTGGCTACGAAGCCATCCAAAAAGTCAGCTACCCCAGCAAGAATGATGAAATATATGCACCAATCAATGTTTGATTTGTTAAGACTGACCAATGCCAGGCATCCGAACAGCAGATTACAAGAGGTTAAAAGATTGGGAATGGTAAACATTGTGAATTCCTGGGACAAATTTACACGGGGTCCCTGTATTTTCGCTCAGAAACATCAATTTATCCCATGAATCAGCGAACTTCCCTCAAGGATTATTGGCGTAACAAGCTGAACATGAAAAACAGGAAGGGATACCATCCATTGGATGCAGACGATTTCTGCTTTGATCTAGGTCTCATCGGCCCAAGCGAGCGTAAACAGGGCCCAATATTTCGATTTCCGGGCAACAAACGAAGCAGAACTGCGTTTTGATCTACACCCCTTGCGAATCGGTTTTTTAATAACTTTGGTGCGTTTCTGCTCATTTTTGCAACAAAATTTGCCTATCAGGTGTCATGTTCAATACAAACGACGTTATAATTCAAACAACTTGCATGAAACAATTCCTTACAATGCTGATGTGGTGTGCTGTTTTTACGGCAAACCTGATGGCACAGCCTGGAAACGATAACTGCAACAGCCCCGTGATCATTGGGGATGTGACAAAATTTTGCAGTCAGGTAGGTGAATATACCAACATCAATGCCACAGCATCAGGTTACGGCTCTGCAACTTGTTGGACCAGCACGGGACGCGATGTTTGGTTTCGGTTCAGAGCATTTTTTACCGACGTCAGCATTACCGTTATTGGTACCAATGTTGGAGGAACAAGGGGTGGAACGCTTGCCAGGCCTATGGTGGCATTGTATCACGGCATCTGCAGTGGGACCATTTCCGAACTGGAATGTGGTTTTGATTCAGGTAGTAATGGGATCGTCAGTATTTATCAGGGTGGACTGGTTGTCGGAGCGGATTATTTTATTCGCATTGATGGATTAAATAACAATACAGGAACTTTTCAGTTGTGCATCAACAATTTTAATCCGCCGGCCAAGGCAGAACAAGATTGTCCAAGGTCTACGGTCTTGTGTGATAAGTCTCCCTTTGTGGTGCCTAATTTGACGGGCTCCGGTTTATTGCCTGATGAGGCTACAAATTCTTGTCTTGATGATAATGCAACCACCAATTCTGAATCTTCTTCTGTATGGTATTCGTGGATTGCAGCCAACAATGGTAGTTTAACATTTACGTTGAAACCGCTCAATCCATCGGATGATATTGACTTTGCTTTGTATGAATTGCCCAATGGCATTCACAATTGTACCGGCAAAATTACCTTAAGGTGCAATGCCACTGCACCACCCTGTGCCGGACCGACGGGGCTTAATTTTACAGATACAGATATTTCAGAAAATTTGAATTGCAATAGTGGTGAAAACGGCTTTTGCAAATTCATTGACATGGAACAAGGAAAAGCCTATACCCTGATCATCAATAATTTTACCAACACAGGAATTGGTTTTTCCATTGAATGGGGAGGAACGGGGGAATTCTTAGGCCCAAATGCAAATTTTGGTATAGAACCATCCAGTGGTTTAAAATGCGAGACGGACTTTAAAGTCACTGATTCTTCCACCATAAGTCAAGGTACCATCATCCGTTGGGATTGGAATTTCGGTAAGGATGCAGTTCCTCAAACAGCCACCGGAAGGGGACCCCATTCTGTCCGGTATTTGTCTGTGGGTGAAAAATACATCACCTTGACCATCGAAACCAGTACCGGATGTAAAATTACAGACATCCGCAGACTGATTGCGGAACCCTGTTGCGAAGATTTGCCCACGCTGGAATTGGTGATCGATAGTATTCGTAACCTGCGATGTTTTGGATCGAGGGATGGGATGATTGCTGTCAGTGGTTTACAAGGCAGTCCTTTTGAAGAAGTGATTGGCGGTGTAGCTACCCAATATTATCTCTACAGTCTGGACGGGCAAGACTTTTCGAACTCAAACCAATTCAGAAACCTGTCAGCCGGGAAACACTTCGTCATCATTCAGGATCGCAAGGGTTGTACAGATACCATGGAAGTTGAAATCAATGAACCTCCACAGGTGGTTGCAGAAGCGGGACCTGATATGGAGATTGAGTTGGGTGATCCATTGGATCTGGCAGCAACCGCACTTCCTGGAGGTTTTTATGATTATCTCTGGTACAGGGGTGACAGCATTGAATGTAAGGGTTGTCAGAATACATCAGCCTTACCTTTCAATGATGGATACTATGCCATTCGAGTGACCAATTCAAACGGTTGTACTGGAATCGACAGTTTGTTTGTTCGTGTCAGAAAAAATTATGAAATCTATCCACCGAATGTGTTTACGCCAAATGGCGACAACATCAATGATATTTTCTATGTGCATGGCAGCAAGTCATTGGTAAACATAGATGAATTTCTGATTTTTGACCGTTGGGGGAATTTACTTTATCGCGGCACAGACATTATCCCTAAGGTGCAAACCCAGGGATGGAATGGCCAGGCTGGAGATCAAAAATGTTTACCCGGAGTCTATGTTTATCATATCAAAGGAAGATTCCTCGATGGTTTTGTCAAAGCCATAAGCGGAGATATTACTTTGTTGCGATGAGTAAGTGTAACTTCAAATTTTACTTATCGATAGGGGTAATGATTTGCCTATTCATGCGATGCGAAGAGCCTCGAAAGGAATTGACAGATCTTGAAGCCGAACAATTAAATGATAAAGAACGATTTCGTAATGTCAATATCCGTTATACCGATTCAGCTGAAATTCTCATACGCATCGAGGCACCGGAAATGCTCCGCTACATCGAATCCAATAAGCTAAAAGAAGAATTTACCAAAGGATTTGTGGCCTATTTTTATGACAAATCCGGCGCCGTAGCCAATAAATTGGCATCGAATTATGCTCTAAGGATACATGCTGAAGGAAAAACTTACATGAGGGACAGCGTGGTGTTTACCAGTTTAAATGGGGAAGTGCTTAAGACCACTGAATTGATTTGGCAGGAAAACAATGGAAAATTGTATACGGATAAATTTGTAAGAATTATCCGTAAAGATGAAATTCTGCAAGGATATGGATTTGAAACAGACCAGAATTTTAGACAGGGAATCATCAAAGCCATAGACGCGATCATCCCAGCTGATAAGCTTTTTAACGAGTCTGAGTCCAATGGACAATGATTTAAACATTTCATAAGTAAAACCGGGAAAACTTATGTTTTGGTTAGCGTTAATCCTGATGATCTTCTTGATGTTCTTGTTTTCTGCAGGCTCAGCAGCTTTTATTACTGCCAGTCAGTTTTCTTTTGAAATTCTCAAAAGCAAAGGCAAAGATGCCGGGCACATAGTTTCGGCTTTTTACGAAAGACCAAGAATATTTCAAATTTCAATGAAAATGGGTCTCGTGATCATGCAAATTTGCTTCGGTGTGTTTGTCATAAAAATATTTTCTGAAGGGATTGATAAGCTATCAGTGGTTGGACGTTATGAGGGAACTTTTACGGTGCTAATTTCCTGGTGGATTGTGTTAATTTTCGGAGAGTTGATTTCAAAACAATTGGGTCGTTGGTTTCCGGATCATTTTTTTCACTGGATGGTCTATCCGGTTTATTTATTGGAGCGGTTGTTGTATTGGCCAAGTGTATTACTATTGCGCGGATATTCTCGATTCGAAGGGCAAAAGTCGGAGCTAACGAACGTTAGTCCCAAAGTGACCTTTACACCTGCTGATTTGGAAAATTATCTGGAGAAAGAAGTCTCCATTCCGGAAGAGGAGCTTGAGGCTAATTTGTTTAAAAATGCACTTCAGCTTCGCCAAATTAAAATTAGTGGATGCATGATCCCCCGTAATGAAATTGTTTCAGTAGATAAGCGTATCGGACTTATTGAGTTGACAAATGTTTTTGCTGACTCTAAATTGTCCCGTGTGCTGGTAGTCAACGGTTCAATCGACGAGATCATAGGATATATTCATCACCAGCAACTATTTAAAAATCCAACCAGCGTGTCAGCCATGATCAGGGATATTTTGGTTGTACCAGAAACCATGAATGTCTATGACTTGTTGCTTCGCATGAACAAACAGCACCATTCTATAGCTTGTGTAGTAGATGAATTTGGTGGTACTTCGGGCATCATCACCATGGAAGATATCCTTGAACAAATCTTCGGCGAAATAGCCGATGAGCACGATAAAGAAGAACTTGTTGAAGAAATCATTCACCCGGGCGAATATCTCTTTGCCGGACGACTAAATCTCGAATATTTGAGGCAAAAATATCACATGGAGTTTCCTGTTGGAGACTATCACACTTTGTCTGGATATCTGGTGGATCAGATTGGAAAAATCCCACAACAGGGCGAAGCTATTAATTTGATGGGCTATCGGTTTATCCCCGAGCTGGTCAGCAATACCCGCATTGAGACTGTTCGGGTAATTCAATTGAAGGATTAACACCTTAGCTGGGTAATAAGATCATCATCGTATGGGTTTATTCTGATTACGGTAACGTGAAGGATGAAAGGTTTTCTCCAAACTCCAATTTACGGAATTTTTAATCCAAGGTTTTAAAATACTAACAAATGTTAGTTATGATTTGTTAACCTATGGAATCAGGAGAAAAAATTTAATGGATAACGATGATGATTGAACCTGCTTAATGTAAGAAATACGCATTCAAAAGTAAGTCAATGCACTTAAATCAATGGTCGTTTTGATATAGAGAATTCATTGGCGGTTCGAAAAAATTGAAAACACTCAGTGAATTGGGTCAATGGCCAGTGATCGCTTTGGGTTTTATTTTGTGACGCATGATGCGTTGACCTTTTTTGTCGAACCAAAGTGCATCGCGACAACCGGGATCGCCATTGTAGTTTATCGTTATTTCCCGACCTGCTGGAATATTGCGTATGGCATGAATTTCAATGGCATCATGATCCAAATCGTAAATGTAATCCGCGTTGGGTCGATAGGAGTGATTGTAAAGAGAGCCATAACCCAAGGCGATGGCCGCCTGATCATCATGATCGCCCCAGATAAAATAATAGTCATGCAATTCTGTATGATGAATGATGTCCACCTCTTTGGCGGGTATGACCAGTACCGGGCAGATTTCTATGAGGGAATCTTTGAGAATGTCCTCCAGGCAATAAACACCCCGGCCTTTCTTCCGGGTTTTAGCAATGTACAATCCTGGTATGCGTTGCATGTACAATTAATTTGGTCACAAATTTATTAGCTTTGCACCAGTATATGATGCTCATGCAGGACGTCAAGTTATTTTCAGGGACCGCTTCCAGGGCCCTGGCAGAAAATATTTCTGACCATTATGGTCAAGCGTTGGGTAGTCTATCTTTGTTAAAGTTCAGTGATGGCGAAATGCAGCCGGTGATTCATGAATCGGTTCGGGGAAGTTATGTCTTTCTGATCCAATCGACTCCTGCGCCCTCTGAAAATTTATTTGAGTTATTGCTGATGATTGATGGAGCCAAGAGGGCGTCAGCAGGTTACATAACCGCAGTGATCCCTTATTTTGGTTATGCTCGTCAAGACAGAAAAGATAAGCCCAGGGTACCTATTTCTGCCAAGCTGGTGGCAAATTTATTGCAAGCTGCAGGGGCTAACCGGATCATGACCATGGACTTGCATGCCGACCAGATTCAGGGTTTTTTTGACATTCCTTTGGACCATTTGAAGAGTGAAGCCATTTTTATGCCTTACTTGGAAGAGACACTAAAGGAAAATACGGTGTTTGCCTGTGCAGATGTTGGAGGCGTTAAAAGGGCCAGAACGTATTCAAAACATTTTGGAAAGGACTTGGTCATTTGTGATAAATACCGGAAACGGGCCAATGAAGTTGAAAGTATCACCGTCATTGGGGAAGTTCGCGATCGTGAGGTCATATTGGTGGATGACATCGTGGATACGGCCGGTACATTGTGTAAGGCCAGCCAGGCTTTGATCGACAAAGGGGCACTGGATGTTAAAGCGGTTTGTACACATGCTGTATTGTCCGGTAAAGCCTATGAAAACATTGAAAACTCTAGGATTTCCGAAATGATCGTCACCGATTCGATCCCATTGAAACATTCAAGTTCAAAGATTCGGACCCTCAATTCTGCTAAATTGTTTGCTAAAGCCATTCGCAATACCCACGAGCAGAAGTCAATTGAGGCACTTTTTGTGGATAAATAAGCATTAGTCAGATTAATTTCCTACTATTTTGTATCTTTGCGCTCCCTTTTTGGGAATTCGTAAAACATTCAACGCATGGAAACAGTCGTCATCAATGGAAGTGTTCGCAGTGAAGTGGGAAAAGTGGCTTCAAACCGTCTTCGCCGCAACGGTGAAGTGCCCTGTGTACTGTACTCAAAGGAAGGAAACTTAATGTTCACGGCAAAACCGGCTGAACTGAAAGCTTTGTTGTACACCCCTAAGTTCAAAGTAGCTGATATCCAGCTGAATGGACAAACACATCGCTGTATTTTAAAGGAGGTTCAAACGCATCCGGTAACGGATGAAGTGACCCATCTTGATTTCTTGAAACTGATCAAAGGAACGACGGTTAAAGTTGAAGTTCCTGTGGTCCTGACTGGTTCTGCTGTTGGGGTTAAATCTGGTGGTAAATTGGTTCAAAGGATTAGGACAGTTCATATCAAAGCCAGTTCTGAAAACATTGTTCCTGAAGTATACCTGGATGTCACCAAACTTGACCTTGGTCAAACCATGAGGATCCGGGACATTGAACCCATCGCAGGAGTTGAAATTGTTAATCCATCCAGCACCCCAGTCGTAGGAGTAGAAATTCCAAGGGCCTTGAAGTCTGGTATGGCAGAAGAAGCAAAAACGGCCACAGCCAAGAAATAACGATCAGAAAATCAATAAATTAAGGCCGGCTGTTTGCCGGCTTTTTTTTTGCCATTCATTCAGAAAGCCATGCAAACCTTACGCATTCAAATTTGCCAGACCGACCTTTTTTGGGAACAAGCTCAAGCCAACAGGTCCGGTATCGAACAACTGTTGCGCAGGCAGATAGTGGATCCCTGCGATCTTATTGTATTGCCTGAAATGTTTACTACCGGATTTAGCATGCGATCGAAGGAATTGGCAGAAACTACCGGTGGGCCCACATCGGTTTGGTTATCCAGCATGGCCAACGAGTTCAATGCAGCCATTGCAGGCAGTTTGATATTTTTTGAAAATGGACATTATTACAACCGATTATTGGTATTCACCCCGGGTAATGACATTCCATTTCACTATGATAAAAAACACTTATTCAGTCTAGCCGGAGAAAATGACCATTTTTCACCTGGGTCAGAGCAAAAAATCTTTGCATTCAGGGATTTTAAAATCAGTTTTTTTATTTGTTATGACCTTCGTTTTCCTGTTTGGTGCCGTAATACAGAGGGAATTGACCTAATGGTATTTTGTGCCAACTGGCCCCAAAAAAGGGCGATGGCCTGGAACAGTCTATTACCCGCCAGGGCCATCGAAAATCAATGTTACGTCGCGGGAGTCAACAGGATTGGATTAGATGGGCTTGGAATCCCTTATGTGGGAGATAGTGCAGTCTTTGATTTTGAAGGCAATCGAATGGCATATGCAGATCAAGGAAATCAGGTGGCTGGAGCAAGTCTCGATAAACAAGCTCTTTTAGCCTTCCGAAGGGCGTACCCATTTTGGAAAGACCGGGATGAGTTCCAATGGATCACTTAGGCTCAGAATGGGTAAAACAGGGGTGTTACTTTGAATGTTAAATAAATATTAAAATAAATAATAATATATAAATTATTAATAAATTGCGACTTGGATGAAAACTACGAGCTCAATTGGAATCATCAATCGCTACCATTGGCTGGCTTTTGCTTTGGCTTTGTCCTCGGTATTTTCCTGTCAGGCTCCTCGTGTCCTGGTGAGTGAGGAGAAAATTCAAGAATCCATTTGGAAACTTAAAGAGCAAGTCTTGTCTTCAGGTATGCAGCTTTTAGGAAAACCCTACCAAAAAGCAGCCAAAGGACCAGACCGTTTTGATTGTAGCGGCTTGGTACAATTTATTTTTTCCGGGGCAGGAATTTCAATTGGACCTAGTTCAAAGCAACAAAGTCTTTCAGGCAAAGAAATCACACTAAAGGAAGCCTTACCGGGAGACCTTATTTTTTTTGGAAAAAATGATCAAATCAACCATGTCGGTGTCATCACAGCAAATAAAGAAGATGCGGTATTCGTATTGCACAGCACTTCGTCAAAAGGGGTCTTGCACGAAGATATATTGAAATCGGATTATTGGGTCCGCAGAATGATTAGGATCAATCGATTTGAGTCATACCTGCCTACAAAATAATGGACACTTATTTCTCTAATTGCATTGCACCAGTTTTGCTTGTTGCCTAACAAGCAAGATCTTGTCATGGAGTTTATTCCATGTGTTTTAGATTATATTGGATGATTTTACGAATCAGTTTTTCTGGTAAATCCATATGGAGTGGAAATTGTATCGCACCTTTTGAAGTCTTATAAGATTTTAATTCCTCTGAAAATTTTTCAATGGCTGCAGGCATAGGATAAAAACCAATGTGATGGGAATATGCAGCATAATAGGCAATGACTTTTTTGAATTTAAACGCTGGCATATTATACGAAATGCATTCCGTTGCATGGACCGCTTCCTGTTGAATCATTGTCCTCAGTGCATCAAGTTTACTCCGGATTTCTTGAGGAAACATCCTATGGTATTCATCAATGCTTTCGTACTTTTTTTGCATATTAAATGATTATTGTTTTGCCACTTGTGATAGCAAATTTCAATAATATTCTACAAGTTAACTCATTAAGCTGATTGGAGTGTGTATAACCGATTGTACAATTTTTGTAAACCTTGTTTTGCCATGATTTTTCCTGGATGGCCATATTCCCACTTTGAGTGTTTAAGATTTCCTTCTTAGTCATCGAATTTAATCTATGACATCATGTGATAGCACTTTTTCAGAATCAGATCAATGTGTTATCACCAGAAATTCAGCCTAACCAGGATAAGATCTCAATTTAAAAAGGTAAATAAAATGGATGAAAGCATTTAATTATGTATCTTTAGTATGGTATAAATCAAGCACCGATGAAAATCCTGGTTCTTTGTTTATGGTGTGTTTTCATGTGTTCGGTTGTTCAAGGACAAACGGTGGAGATTCGTCATTTTTTTCAGGACAGTTTATTCATTTGTGGTGATGCTCGTCTGAACATCCAATTAAAGAATCGTTCAGGGAGTTTATTACTGGGAGCTGTTTTGAGTAGCGAGTTTCCAACAGGCATTGAGTATCAGAAAGGTTCAATCTTACAAGCGAGCGAGCTAAATATTGCACAACTGCACCAACCGGAATTCATGATTGATTCATTGTTTCCCGGACAAACCATTACCCTGCAATTAAAGATTCACGTTTCCTGTGATTTGTTTCAACAAGTCAATGCCGGAAAGCTATTTCAGAATTTTTATAGCCTAACGCATCTATTGGGAAGGGATACTTTAAGAACCGAACCTCCATACCCTATTGAAACAGGTTTCCTGGTCATCACGCCGGTCAGAGATACTTTTGAAGAAGCGGGAAACACATTNNGGTCCAATTCGACAGTTATTGTTTGAAGATCGTCATGACAGCATTTTGATTTCGGGGTTTCCCGGCCAGGTCAGGTTGATGGATTTCAAGAATCTGCAATTAATGTTGGATGCAACTCAATTTCTTCAAATTGGGGATCGTGATTCATTGCTGGAACATGGTGAGTCCGTTTGGATTACTGAAGTGATATCGGATTCTTCTTGTATACCGAAAACCATTTTGTCAAATTTTTCCGCAGGCTGGGGTTGTAATGGAATGATATGCCAACAGGATAAAGACGCTGCTTCGGTTCAAATTTTATTACCTATTGGTGAGGCGCAACTACAATTTATTACCGATGTGAAACCTGAAAGTTGTCCTTGCATTCCAGAGGGGCATGCATTTGAAATGGAGATTCAAAACATAGGGAATCGAAGAGCGGATAGCATCATCATCGACTTGTTTTCTGAGTATCCTGTAGCGGGTTCCGAACTGTCGGGATTTCTCACAGACAGCTTCAGGATTGTCGGGCAGGCAGCAATCAATTTTATTACAATTATTGATTCGGCACAGGCAAATTTTTGTGAATCTATTTCACGTTCTGAAGCCTTGCAAATTGGAATCAGCCCACTTGAGCCCGGCCAACGGATTTTACTTTATGGGCGTATCGGATTGACCCGTGAATACAATGCAAACCAATTGAATTATTTCTATAAGTACCGGTATATTACTTCTTGTAGAAATACAGTGACTCAACGGCTGACTCCAGTTGAAAAGGCTTTAATTCTAAACGATTTGCAAGCGCCTCAGCATTTTTTAAGATTGAATACCAACAATAATGTTCTAAAAGGAAATTTTACCCTCATTGACTCCATCAAGATTCAAAAGGCTCTGCTGAAAGAAACGCTCCATGTTCGATGGGTGATTCCCTGCGGAATTAGGCTTTTGGATTCCAGTTTTGTTTTGGGGGGAAAGCGACCGGTTGATGTTCAGATCGAACGTTCTCAAGCTACCATCATAAATTTACAATACCTTCCACCTTTTGATGCCAGATCTTTTCTTTTAAGTGCAGCATTTAAGTTGGACTGCAATGCACAATGTCTGGAGGAGCTCCTGGTGAATTCACAAAGATTTATTACGCAGTGTAAGGAAAACAAATCTGATACTGTTAGTTTGTCCGGACTGATATGCAGTCAGGTTTCATTCAACTGCTATGAACACAATACCTGTTCTTGCGGACCGATATCGAATTCTCTTTTTGGGTTTGCAGTGGATTGCAGCAATTCTACTGTACGATGGGATAGCATACCTGCCTATGTCGATTTTACATCAAAGGTATATCGCGCAAATTTTTATGAGGAAGATCAGAATGGTGACCGGCTTTCGGATGGGACGGGAAAAGCAGATACATCTGATATACAGAACCATCGATTCATAACCAATGACACTTTGCTGAACATTGTGGAGGGGAGAGTGATTTCCGAGAATCCAGAGTATAAAATGGATTCTGTAGCTTTTTTGCTTTCCCACACTTTGGCTTTACAACCGTTAAAAGCTACACTTCACTATTTTCAAGCACACTCAGGGCGCTGGTTCGATTTGACGATGGATTCATTTGCTTTGAAATATGGTAGTGGTGGAGGAAATATCGTTTGTGGTCAAATAGGTTTGAAACGCGAAAGTTATGGTTCTGGTTGGGCTGTCCCATTTACGCTCAAACAATTGCAAAAACAATTTCCATCGGACACTTTTTCAAGTTTTGCAGGGGAGGATCGTTTTTTGTTAGAAGCATTTTACAGATTTACTGGAAATGTAAATGATCGAATTTACAATGCATCGGTGAGCAATTTTGTGCAGTTGTTCAGTCGAAACAATCAATTCTTAATACCCTATTCGTGTCATGAAGAAACTCATATGCTGAGTTTTGCAAGCCTCGGCTTGAATGTGATGTTGCCGTCCAGGGAGATGATGTATTGCCAACAACAACTTTTTACGGAACCTTTGGTCCTTCAGGGAAATAAAACCCTGGCAGATTTTTTTTCAAATGAGTTCAGGTCGTTAATAAGAATTGACAGTATTAAATATTTGTTGCCCAATGGCATTTCGCTGGATACCCTTTGGATTAAAACATTTTACCATGACGGCAACCAGTTCAGGCAGGTAGATCGGAGTTTTGTATTACCCATAAGAAAAGGAAATGTATATTTTTTTGATTCAAATGCATTGGCCTTTTTTCGATGGGATGAATCACACAGGCTTGAATTTCTTCCGCATTATTCTGTGAGTCGATGCGAATACTTGAAGCAGGGAGAAGTACCTATCAGTTTTCAATATTCCATTTCTGCGATAGATAGCAATTTGTATTGGTTGTTTCCCGATGTACAAACCCTCTATCACAAATCGTTGATCACGAGTGGTATTCTTTATACGATAAACAATCCTGGAGATGCCCTTGAATTTCATCAGAATGAATTGTATATCAGTTCAAAAATTATCCAATGGGTATTGTTGTACCCTGCTAATACGGCTGGCGGGTATTTAAAATTTGAATTGGAATCTGCACTTGGACGGGTGAGTGGGTTTCAATTGGCTGCGCAACCTGCCACTCCCATTCAGGAGATTCGACAAGGATGCTTTTTGGCCGGACCCTTGGACAAACAAACAAATTATATTTTTAACATGCAAGGCGTTGAAGAAGCCTGCATGAACGATACTTTATTGGTCATAGGCAGTTGGTCATGCGATGATCAATCTTTAAGATCTGGGCAAGACAGTTGTCTTAAGACTTATTTGCGTATTCCAGTGGTTCCGGCATCACCTGAATTGGAAATGCATATTCAGGAAAGTAATGATCTTCAACATCTGTGCGATACCTTACGTGAAGTAAAGATTGAGTTGTTTAACGCCAATAAAGGAGCAGCATTTAATCCTTCCTTAACCATTCAGATTCCTCGCGGAATCAGTTTACTCCCGGGAAGCTTATGGATATCTTATCCGGATGGAACTCCAGAAAAGCCATTGCCCCTGCCCAAACCATTGAATGCAGATACCTATATTTGGGAGTTTGAACAACTTTTTCCCGGCATTGCAAAATCCGGATTACCCGGAGTTCAGTTTCAGCATTTCAATAAGATAGTGATTCGGTTCCGGGCCTGGCTGGATTGTGATTTTATTCCTGGCCAGTATTTTGTGTTTACTGCTGCAGGAATTAACAACTGTAATGAACTTACCAATACCTTGAGAAAAGCAGGCAACGCCATTAACATTGAGGGGATTACTGCGCAGACTGCCCCTAAAATTAAAATGGAGATTCAATCCCCAAATGATTGCCACCAAAAACTAACAAATGTTCGTCTTACGATATGGCCACAACAGGCCAGTGGCCCAGAAGACAGTTGCCTGGTTCGTTTTCCAGTGCCTTTAAGCTATCGCATGAATAGTTTTGTTCCCTTGCGTAATATTCCGTTGCAAACTCCTGATGTATTTAGTTTTTCGGGGTATGGAGAAGTCAGGATAAAACTACCTGAAGGCGTTTCAAAAGACAGTGCCATCCTATTCAGCATTGACCTTGAGGGATGGCCAGCTTTGTCGTGTGGCAAATATCCTGTTGGGTTTGAAGCATATTCAAGAGGGAAAGCAATATGCCTGTTGACGCAAGCACCTTGCATAGTTAAAACTTCATCCTCGTCCGTATGGGATACTCTTGACAAACAACTAACAAACGTTCGTTTGTCGAATTGGTCCTTGAACCACAAAGATGCCACTACGATTGAATCAAATTTTAGCTTCCAGGTTGACCAACTGAAACGATTTACGGATGATAGTTTGTGTTTTGGAGTTTACAGCGATCGGGCCATATTGGGGCGGCTAGATGCAACTGATGATTTGGTGGGACTTTATAAAATCAAGGTCGAACCCGGGCAAGACACATTGAATGGAGTAGTGGATTTTTCGTTTAAGAGCCCTGTGAACTGGACTTGTCAGTATATTCTGGTGCCATTAAACGAAGCATGTATTTGCAACACCGATACATTGTTTAAAAGATTACCAGAGGTGCAAAATACAATACTCCAAGACAGTATATGTCCGGAGGATTCCATTCTCTTGACCGAAGGCATTGATTCTACCCAGTTTTTCAAATGGATACGTTCTCCCGGCAGTTGTGATTCTTGTTTTCATCAAGAGTATCATTATACTTTAGGGGCCCCGGGAATAGATACTTTTCATTTGCAAATTGCATCGTCTGATTCATGTTTGCATAACATTTTCTTCAGGATAGTTCGTAATCCAATCCCTGCCACTACTTTCAAGGCATTGGAACATTGTCCGGATGAGATAGTGGAGTTGAACGCAGGCCATCACACACAATTTTATTGGGAGGGAGAAGAAATATTGGATCCTAAACTTTATGTGCAAAAAATCAAGTTGACGGAACCCAGAAGATATTTACTTTTTTTTACAGAACCCAATGGTTGTAAAGGTATCGATACGTTTGACTTGTATTATAATGAAGACTCCGGGAGATTCCACATTAATCCAGATACCATAATTCGTCAGGGAGACCCGGCTCAGCTTTACACAAATCCAGGTTTTCATTATGAATGGATGCCTGATGCGGATCTTGACTGTAACGATTGCCACAATCCGGTAGCCACGCCGGAGAAGACTACACGGTATTATTTAACGCTGACAGATTCTGCCGGATGCAAACATTTGCTTAGTGTTCTGGTAAAGGTATTGACCACTGATTGTGAGCAAACTTTCCCGGCTATTCCCAATGCATTTTCTCCCAACGGAGACCAGTTAAATGACCATTTTCAAATCCTGGGAACCATTCCTTTTGATCGTTTTCAATTAATCATCGTCGATCGCTGGGGTGAGACGGTTTTCAGGTCGACGGATCCATACCAGCCATGGGATGGTCGATATAAAAATAAAACTTTGCCACCGGATGTGTATGGTTATCTTCTTCAATATGATTGTAATGGTAGATTGGTGACGCACAAAGGCAATGTCAGTTTGTTAAAGTGATTGGAATATATGCCTTAAAACCACTTTATCCCGGAATTTTGTTTCACTTCCCGTATACAATCCGATTTCAAGCTGACGGTAAAAAACAAAATTCAATTCATCGTTTGGAGGCAAGAGGATTGCTATAGATGGTCCAAATGACATTCTAGTTGGACTGGAATGGATTGATTATAAACATTCAAATCATCTATCCCTTATCCACTCCGGGGTTGCTGATTATCTTTGCGGCTTAATGATTAAAAAATGTTGCATTTAATTTTATTTGGTCCGCCGGGAAGTGGAAAAGGTACTCAAGCTGAAAAATTGGTAGAAAAATACCGTCTGGCCCATATTTCGACCGGAGATCTCTTTCGGACTGAAACTGGGCAGAAAACCGAACTGGGACTTAAGGCATTGGAATACATGAGCAAAGGGCAATTGGTTCCTGATGAAATCACTATTGGCATGTTGAGAAATAAAGTTAATTCTATGCCGGATGCAGCAGGTGTGATTTACGATGGTTTTCCTCGTACAGCGGCTCAAGCTGTTGCACTGGATGACCTTCTTTGTGAAAAAAATGAGGAAATTGGATTGTTACTGGCACTTGAAGTTCCCGAAGAGGAGATCGTTGGAAGACTCTTGAATCGCGGACTTACCTCGGGCAGATCAGATGACCAGGATGAGCATATCATCAGGAAGAGATATCAGGTTTATTTAGAAGAAACGGCTGTGGTTTACAATCATTATGCAGCTTTGGGAAAATCCAGAAAAGTGAATGGTTTAGGGAGCATCGAAGATATTTTCCAACGCCTTTCTGGTCATATTGATCCTTTTGTCGTTTCTTGATAGGTATGCCAGAACAGAATTTCGTAGATTATGTAAAAATTATGTTCCGCTCAGGAAAGGGCGGAGCAGGATCTGTTCATTTTTTTCGGAGCAAACACAATCCTAAAGGAGGTCCCGATGGTGGAAACGGTGGCCGTGGTGGACATATCATCCTCAAAGGAAATGCGCAGCTCTGGACCTTGCTTCATCTGAAATACCGAAAGCATATTTTTGCTCCAGATGGTGAGAACGGAGGAGAAAATAATTGCACAGGGGCCGAAGGGAGAGATGAAATTATTGAAGTGCCTCTAGGCACTGTAGCCATTGATGCGGAGACGGGAGAAAGGGAATTGGAGATCACACAGGATGGCGAAGAGAAAATATTAATGCCAGGTGGCCGTGGAGGAATGGGAAACAATTTTTTCAAATCTCCGACGCAACAAGCGCCAGATTACGCTCAACCTGGAGAACCTGGCATCGAAGCCTGGAAAATCCTGGAACTTAAAATATTGGCAGATGTAGGATTGGTTGGCTTTCCAAATGCTGGAAAATCAACGCTTTTATCGGTACTCACTGCTGCTAAACCAAAAATAGCCGATTATGCTTTTACCACACTGGTCCCTAATTTGGGCATCGTGTCTTATCGTGAAGGCAAGTCATTTGTGATGGCTGATATTCCTGGGATTATCGAGGATGCACACCAGGGAAGAGGCCTTGGACTCAGGTTCATACGTCATATAGAACGCAACAGTGTATTGCTTTTTTTAATACCATGTGATAGCCAGGACATCAGAAGGGATTATGAAATATTGTTGAATGAATTGGGGCAATACAGTCCGGAATTGCTGGATAAGCCAAGGTTGTTGGCCATAACCAAAATGGATATTGTTGAACCCGAGTGGCAATCGTTGATTCAGAATGAGATCCCCACGGACATTCCTGTTGTTTTTATTAGTTCTATACTACAAAAGGGTTTGACAGAACTCAAGGATTTGTTATGGAAATTACTGCATCAGCAGGATGTAATCTGATATTTCAATTTATTATCGTGTACAATACTAACAATTGTTAGTGCCGCTGCAAATTTTAATTTACTGATTGGAGGATTAATTCTGCCACTTTCAAAGTTGTTTAAAATGGATAGTTGACAGATTCAACTGAAAAGTTTACAAACTGTCTTGTTGAGTCCTTTCCGGAGTCTTTTCAGAGGGTTCCAATCCATCCAATATACGGTTGGATTTTGTCCAGAATTCTGAGAACAGAGGTTTAGTTTTACTCCAAATCCATTTTGATTTTTCGGGAAAACTTTCCAATACGGGGTAAGTTTTTGAAGATTCCTTTGTAGAAGATCCAATAAGTTTAATTTGGTTCATAAACCAAATGACCGAACTGAACAGCGCCATAGCGATAAAGACACTGGCTACACCACCTGCAAGTTTGTTGATGAAATTGATATGCGCAGTTTCAAGCATTTGTTCGACCCCACGTCCAATGACCCTGATCAACAACATAATCAGCAGAAAGCAAACGACAAAACCCAGAATCAAAGCTAAGCGTGCATCCAGTTTCAAGCTATTTTCAAAAAATCCAATCAGTAAAAAGGAAAATTTCAAAGTCACCAGAATGGCCATTAAAATGCTGAGAATACCGAAAGTCGATTTCAATATTCCTTTGGTATAACCAAGATAAAAACAAATGCATATGGCCAAAAGAAAAACGATATCGATCATCATATCGGCAAAAGGGTTTTACGGTCAGTGCTTTTATACTTGAAATAAACGATGACTCCAGATGAATCAATCAGGAATGAAACTGCCTTGTCCCTAGATGGCAAAAGTATACAATGATACTTTTTGGAAAAAGCTGTCATTAAAGTAATATAGGTCATTTTTCATTCCTTGCCTGGTCAAAGGCAAACCGATTATTGGGTCAATTGTAGGGTAAATATCACATAATTTGTAGATTTGTAGCAATTTTTATGTTAAAATATTATTTAATATTTAAAGTCTTGGCAGTTGCTTTGATGGAATTATCCGGGCAGGTCACTGAGGTGCGGCAAAGGAATCAGGAACAAACGGTTTTGCCAAGGGTGTTCTTATTGGGCAATCATGAACAGCCTTATGAAGAAATGATGGAGAGGTATGACAAGCTTTTCATCAATGTATTCAAGGATGATCTGGATAAAGCATATGAAGTATGGTCTGGCTTTTTGTTGGACCTGGAGGCGCATTCCAGGACCCAGGGTTTTGAATTGAATGGACTTAAACTGTGGTTGAATGTTTTTTTCAATGAAGATGGGGGTATACAACATTTGGTATATTTTCCTAAACCAAACTCCAGGAACATGAATTTTGACCAGCTTACTCATTTCTTTATGAGTTTTTCCAAGGACTATCATCTAAAAGAAAGTCCTAAGATTAGGTGTTCTCATTTCGGAAGTGCAAGCTTTCCTACTTATCTGCGTTAAACCTATTCCATTGACAAATTAATGAGATTACGGGGGCTTACCCTAAAGGTCAAAATTGCACCCCTTCTAATGGATAAATTGGCTACTTAAACATTTGAATCAAATCATTGAGCTTGAATGGGGAATTCGTCGATCCTTTGGGTAATTCACAATATTCAAATTACATGAAAGTTGGATAATGGAAATGAGTGGTATTAAAAAAAAGGGCCCTTCGAAAAGGACCCTAAATAATTACAGTATATAATCTAATTGTTCAGATCTTCAACTTGACGATATTTTGACCAATGGCAGACCCTTGTTGTTGTCCGGCTTCCAGACTGAAACGGTAGTGAATTCCACCGTACAGACAGGAATTTCCAATTTCTTCTGCCATTTGGTGAAACGACATATAGGAACGTGGATTGCCATCAATGTCTTTGCGATGTTCATGTGTTCTGTCGGTGAATGCATACTGATATCCAAACAAGTCACTCAACACTTCCGCCGCAGCCATGCCTAAAGCGGTAGATGAAGAGGAATATTCTGGAGTTGCTTGAGGATCGATTAAGGGTAAGAAGTCTTTATCGATGTTTTCACGGATATAAGTTTCGGGCCGAAGGATATTGTAGCGATATTTTACGCGCCATGCAGCCACTGTTGCATCATGCATACTCATACCCAATTTTGCATAAGCTTTGCAACAAAATGCAAGATCTTTGGATTCTGCACGAAGGATGTCTGTTAAAATAGCCATCATATGTCCAGCAGTGGTAATGGAATAATTTTGGTCATCATTCCAAAATTTGACCAAAGTTTCAGTTACGGCATCCAGATTGCGAACCCGGTTGCGAACATCCAATGCATTGGCAAAAAATTGTGATTGTGGAGACGTTGAATAACTGGGTGGAGTCGGCATTTCCATCACGGATTCATGTGAAATGAAACATCTGACATCGCCCCAATAAGGCAACAAGGGTCTTTTGATTTGATTGGATGTAGGAGCCCAAAGGCCTTGCCCGGTAGGCGTGCTATATCCTGCAGGATAATTGTTAAGATAGGCAGACTCTTGTTGGTCGGTGACGGNNGTGTCCTGATACAGTTGCTCAATGCGCTCATGAACTCTCACTGGAATGTTCTTGTAAAATTTACCGAACAAGTAGTGCATGGATTCATTAACGACCAATGACCAGTTCACCTCGCCTCCTTCATAAATCAGCGGAAGGCTACTGGAGGATAGGCCATTTAACTTACCCTGAAATGTTGGGTGGCCATCGATGCCCAGAGCTACTGATTCGTACAATCCCAGACCAAGGTAACCAAATGTTCTCGCAGCAATGGGCGGCGTATAACCAGGAACTTCCGGTGTAATGCTTACTGCCAGATCAATCCAATCCAGAGCGACCTTTCCACTCTCAGAATAAGATTTACTCAATTCGCTAATGGTAGGAATGCTCTCTTCCTTAGTACAGGCAGTCAATAAGAAAATGACCACCATCAAGTAGTTTACTGGGGATGACTTGAAATGTACTAAATGCCTCATGATCGTAATATTTAATAGTTTTCTAAAAAAGCTTAACGATTGCCGGATGTTGCACTAATGCTCCATTCGGGCATAGTGATTGAGGCGATAGACCAGAAAAGGTCTAAAGTAACAAAGGGAAGAATACGTCACGAAGTTAAGCAGCCTTGAATGAGTTTTCCAAATTATCCGGGCTTTATTTTAAAAAATCAGGGTTTACCCTGAGTCCTTACATAATAGAATAGTTTCACATATTATAAATAATAAATATGTATATATTAAACACACAACTTTGTATATCTTATAAAGTCTTGTATAAGGATTTTTTCGGCGCGTAACCGGATAAATTTTACGTTGAGCAGATGGTGCGTCAGGATTCAGGGTTTTACAAAAATGTAAAATTTGGTAAAGCTGGTTTCTGGTTGAGTATTCGCCAGAATCTCAATGTCGACGATTTGGGCACCTTTTTTATTCTTGCTGTCGTATCGAACCTTGATTTTACTTTGCTGTCCTGGTTTAATGGCTTTTGCAGGCCAATCCAGATGTGTGCATTCACAGGCCGACATCAGTTGAATCAACAAATCCTCATCTCCTGTATTGGTAAAATACAGTTCTCGATAAACGGTATCTCCTTGAGTAACTTCACCGAAATGATAGCTCAATGAGTCAAAAGTCATTTGAGCTGGCAATTTAGCACGGACTTGTCCGATTTCTTCCTCCCGGGTTTCGGCTTGGATAACTTCCTCCGATGGAATTGGTTTTAGACTGGTGCAGGCAAAGTAATTGAACAACATCAGAATGCCGGACATTACAACCAACCGATCGCCATAAAAGCTTGGTCTTTTCATGTGTTAAGTTTTCACCATGATTCACCTAGGCAGGTGTAAACAAATACCTCCAAGAAGATTATTTTCCGGACGGCTTTGCTTTTTTGTTCAACACTTCCTTTTTAATCTCAATGGTAGTAGGACCAGAGAGGATTTTAAATTCCGTCCTGCGGTTAAAGCGATGTTCTTCTTCAGTACATTCTTCACCATTGGTGCAATGATTTAAAATCTTATCTTCACCATAACCTTTGGCTACGATACGCTGGGCCGAAATCTTTTTTGTCATCAACCATTTTTTTGCAGAATTGGCGCGTCTCTGAGAAAGTTTTTCATTGTAGTCATCGTTTCCTCTGGAATCCGTGTGAGAACTAAGTTCAATGACCATGTCTGGATATTTGTCCATCAGTTCTTTCAGATAAGCCAAATCTTTTTCTGAATTCACTAAAATTTTGTCATCATCGAAATCATAATAAATATTGTTCAGACGGATGGGTTCATTGATGGTAACAATTTCCACATCAGACTCCGGAGGTAAAAGACGAAGAACAACTTCTTTCTTAATTTTCTGATCTTTTTCTATACCTACAGTGTTCAGTTCATATTCTGCAGGAAAATACCCGTCCTTACTGACAACCACTTTATAAGCTTTGTCTTTGTCCAACGCATGAACGATTTCATTGCCTTGTGAGTTGGATTTGGATTGGATTTCTCCGTCTTTTCCAGATTTCATTTCAATCAACTGTGCGGTGGCACCTTTGATTGCCTTCTTTTTTTCATCCACCACCACGGTTGTCAAGTCAATGACCAATTGACGTTTTTCAATAAAGTAAATATCGTCACAGCAAGTTTTACTTTTTAGTGACTTAGAATCCGGATGAGGCCTGTTGGAAACCAGAACGGCACGTTCCCCTTTTGGACTCAATTTATAAAATAAATCATCGGCACTGGAATTCACCGGTAGGCCCATATTCACCGGAGTGGTCCAATCGGAACCGGTCCATTTGGTTTGAAAAACATCAAAACCTCCAATCCCTGGCCACCCATCGCTGCTGAAGAATAAATTACCATCCTTCATGAAAGGACATAATTCATCACCTGACGTATTGACCGATCCCAGGTTTACAGGAGCAGAATATTCGGCTTCGCCGATTTTCGTTGCATAATAAAGGTCAAATCCACCTTTTCCTCCAGGCATGTCAGAAGAAAACAAGAGAACGCGATTTCCAAACAATTCGCCCTCTGCAGGCTGTCTGGCTAAAAAATCTCCGTTGACACCTTTAACCTCCAGCGCCGGACTCCAGCTACTGGCTGTTTTGGTGGATGCAAAGATTTTACTTTCTTCCATATGCCCACCTTCGGATACCGCACGGGTAAAATACATGATTTGTCCATCCTTTGAAAAACTTGGATTGGCGCTATGGTACCCGTTACGATTGATCAATTCTGGAAGCATATTGGCTTTATCCCAACCTTTACCTTCTGAATATGCGGACTGATATAATTTCATAAAGGCAGCAGGATCATCGTCTGATCCTGTTTCAGTTTTTTCATCGGCGCCACCTTCTTCTTTTCCTTCTTCCTTTTTCTTGGTTTCTTTTTTATCGTCTTTTTTTGATTTCTTCTCTTCTTTTGCGTCCAATGATCCAAAGTACAGGTTTCCTTCTGGGTCTATGGCAGGACCGCTTTGCGATTCTGGCGTGTTGATGTTTTTTCCAGGGTTTTTCACTTCCAGTCCGACATTTTCATTCAGTCCGGCACGCAGTTCGATGCCTTGCAATTCCAACTGGGCTTTTGCCTTCAAGACTTCATCCGTTCCATTTTCCAGATACTTCTTGAATTCTTCTCCCGCTTCAGTATAGTTCTCGTTCATTTTCAAAGCCCTTCCATAAAAGTATCGGTATTCTCCGTACTTATTGGCTTTGTCTCTAGACAATACCCTACCAAACCAGACAGAGGATTTATTGTAGTCTCTGAGCAAAAAATGGGTTTTTGCAATCTTGATGGCGATATCCCTTTCTTTTACTTCTTTATATGCTTTTTCATATTGTTCCAGGGCTCTATAATACTGCCCTTTTTCAATTTGCTCATCACCCGAACGGACCAGGGCATCAGGAGTATTACCGGTGGCAGGTTGTGCCAATGCCGATTGGCAAAGGAGTGCGAAAGCACTCAAAGTAAAGATCCGTATAAAATTCATCCACTTCATTGTTGAATTGCTTTTTAGAAGGAATTTAAGTTAGATTAAAATCTGGGACAGAATACTTTAGGCTTTGGGTTGGGTTTTTTTACGATTGCTCCCATGTATTGTATGCCAAGTTCGATTGCGCCAAATCCTGCGGGATCTTTTGCATTTTTTAAATCACCAAGGGTATGATCGTAACCGATCTGGCCTTTTATTTTTCCATATTCCAAACCGGCCATAATTTGCAATGCATCTCCAAAACGATAACCCAATCCGCCATTTAAACGGACTTTCTTTTCTACGTCAAACAAATAACTGACCATGCATTGGCCAATGGTTTCTTTATTTTTTTCCAAACTTCTGAAATAAACCGTAGGAATAAAGTCAATCTTTTCATTGAAATGATATTGGAGAGAACCATGCACATTCAACAGCATCCCAAGTTGATCGCCACCACTTCCTAAAACGCTCACGGTGGGTTTATTCAGATGGCCTAAAGCGAAACCAAGTTTCATCTGGTGTTTTTTGACGCTGATAGGGGTATTAAAGACCAAACCTGCCGATAGATCCTGATAGCTTCCCTTGCCCTGCTGAAGTTTCTGTAAATCCTGTGAGCTTCCACCGGATTGCAATTGATCATAGAAGATGGCCTTTTCAGGGTTTTTGGTATCAAAACTGATGCTTCCATATTGAGCTCCTAAGGCAATATCTCCGCCCCCTACGGAAAGATGGTAGGCACCAGAAGCTAAAAATCCGCCTTTACCAATATTGATGTCTCCTGAACGATCGTCAAAAAAACTGATTCCAAGAGAAGTCCAATCTTTTTTGCGAAAGGCAAATCCAAAATTGACGTCAATGGTAATGTATGGCGTCTTAAAATCGGCGGCAACTCCTGAAGGGGAAACAGACTGGTCGCGATAGATGCCACTCAGTCGGTAAGTCCCTTTGAAATTACCGGTTTGGCCCGGGTTGATCAAGACGGGAGTAAATTCAAACTGGGTAAAGTGCAGGTCTTGTGCATTCCCAAGGGTTGCTGCACCAAAACATAGCATTGAAAACAATACGCGAAATGTAATTTTCATGCAAAGAAATTTAAAGGCGAAAGATACTGATTCTGTGTTGTGTTTGTTTAAAAACAAAGCATCACATCAACAATTTAACGATTTGTCAATCGTCCGGCCATTGATGTGAAGCTCATCCAGTCTTCCAGGGTATCCATATCCCACAACATCCTTAACCTTGCTGTTTTCAAACCCATCTTACTGGCATTGACCGACGTTTTTGAGAAAACGCTGCGGGTACTCCAATTAACTTCATTGAATAGCTTGTTTTCCAAGGCTTTATCCAATCCTTTGCGAGTCATCCCAATCAAATAAAACCCCCCATCACCGGTGGGTCCGAGCACCAGATCATTGGACTGCAGACCACGTAATGCAGCCCTGAAATCGGTTGGCCGAAGGTAGGGGCAATCACTTCCAATCAGCAGTACATTTGAATGCCACTGTTGCGTTTCTTTCATGGCATTTAACATTCTATCACCGAGGTCATTTCCGGTTTGTAAACAGGTTTTGGCTCCCTTAATCGGGCAAACTGGTGAAATCGAATCACTGTAATAAATGAAAACAGCGCCTTCAAATTCCTGTGAGGTTTGCAATGTCATTTGCAAAAGGACTTCATAAACGGTTAGGGCATAGACATCGCTTGTGCGCGTGGCAATTCTTGTTTTGACTTTTCCCGGGATGGGATTTTTTGCAAAGACGATTAACGCAGGAGTCTCCAAAAGCTCCAAATTCTTGGTTTCTTTAGCGTAGTCGTTCCATCGATTTAACCAAAGCTTCATCTTTTCGAATGGATCTTGTGGCCATCCAGCAAAGAAATAAGCCAATTCCTGTCAGCCACAAACCGGGTCCTGGATCAAACTGACTCATCTTGCCTAATTTATTGATGGTATAAAAGGGGATGGCAACCCCACAGATCATTTGTATGAGACTGGATATTGCAACGATTAAAATCTGCATAACCCGTTCTTTATACATAAAAATGGAAATCAGACACAGGATTCCAGTTACACCAGAACCAATTAACACAGCATAACTTTCACTTGACAGGAATTGCTGATCCTCAAACGCGCCGAGACCAGCAGCGGAACTTTTAGCCAGAGCAATGCCCGGATACCATTGACCCAGAAAACAAAGGGCTGCCAATAGCAACCAAACCGATTGAATGCGTTGTAACATATTGAATTTTGGCCCTAAAATACCTATTCCCAAGAAATCCGCGGAAAGGTCCTCGAAACCCTTACCACCAATTTCTTTAACCAGGTCCTAAAATAAAGGATTTTTACGCAGACCATTGTTTGCTCATAAAGACGTTTATCGCTTGACTAAACCATTTGGATTTGAATGGACAAAACACTACCCCTTGGGGTGCTTGAAACAGAATAGTCACTGATCCATTATTTTTGTTCCATGGTTGGTTGGAGTTATTGGGAACGGAAGATTTATTTTGATCAACTGGATGTGGTGATTGTTGGTGCCGGATTCGTAGGTCTTTCGGTAGGTATTTCACTTTTGGAAAAAAATCCACAACAAAAGGTACTCATCATTGAACGAGGCTTTATCCCCCACGGGNNGGAGGTTATGAGTTGTTTTATCCAGAAGAGGAATCTCTGATTTCGCATGAAACCTTAAAACAGTTGAATGAAGGAATAGAAGCTTACACCGGGTTAAAGAATTATTTTTTTGAGCCACCGGAATCCTTGATCAAGTCAAGCTGGCCATCATTTGGTAAAATGTTGTGCAATGATCATGAAGCTTGTATTCATCCATTGAAAACTTTGCAGCTGCTCACCAAAATGTTCCAACAAGCTGGTGGGCAAATTCTATACGGTTTTGAACTAAGCACATGGAAAGAGATGGAAGATGGGGTCATGATGGTGCGACCGGATGGACTGGAATTTATGACTCAACAATTGATGTTTTGTGTCAATGGATTTGCCAAAAGATACTTCCCTGATATCATGGTAAAAGCTGCGCGCAATTCGGTGATGATCCTTCAAACGGATAGGGCTAAAGAATTGAATGGCTGCTATCATGTTGACCGGGGATATCTTTATTTCAGAGCGATAGATGCTCACCACATTTTGTTGGGAGGTGGACGCCACTGGGATTTAGAAGGAGAATATCAGGATAACTTTCTGATGAATCCTATGATCCGTAATAAACTCATTGAATTTGCCGAGCAATATATTTTAAACGGTCAGTCCTATACCATAACCGATGCGTGGACTGGGATCATGGGTTTGGGTCCGGTAAAAAGTCCAATTGTTCAGATGGTGTCATCACGGGTTGGGGTGGCTGTCCGTATGGGAGGAATGGGGGTAGCACTTGCCAGCCTTACAGGAGAAGAAGCAGCTGAATTATTATATCAAAATCAGCGGAAATTGCGTTTTTGATTTCATTCTTATCCATGAACCACAAACTATTTCTGTTACCCATTCTTTTGCTGAGTTGTAGCTTAAATGCACAACGAGACAGTAGTTTGTCAAAAGTTCAGGTCATTCATGCAGACGTGTTGCGGTTTGAACGTAGCCCTGAACGCGAAATACAATATTTGTCTCATGACGTTTTAGTTAAGCATCGTAACACTTACTTATTGTGCGATTCTGCCATCATTGATTCCAACAAGGTCACAGCCATCGGCCACGTCAGAATTGTGGAAGGAGATAGTCTGCAGGTTTTCGGGGACAGTCTTTTTTATGATGGAAACAGCCGACTGGCTACATTGGTGGGAAAAGTGGTTTTAAAGCATAAGGATCAACAATTGTTTACCGATATGTTGGATTATGATTTGAACACGAGAATTTCAAAGTATACCTCAGGAGGTTTTCTGATTTCAGATCAGGCCAAGCTACGGAGTAAAAAGGGTTATTATTTCGCTAACACTGGAGAGTCATTTTTCAAAGACAGTGTTGTGGTATTGCTCAAGGACAGTATGCAACTGTCATCTGATACATTGATGTATCAGACCCGCGAACAAAAAGTGATTTTCAAAGGTCCAACTTTGATTCAACAGGATTCGCTTCAAATATACACCGATGAGGGATACTATGATGTTGAATTCCAGAAATCCTATTTTGGCAATTATCCGCGATATATTAGAGGTAGCCAACGGGCGGATGCCAAACGCATTTATCATGAAGCGCAGAACAAAAAATTAACACTGGTTGGCACTGCTGAAATTCAGGACGATCGCCAACAGGCCAAAGCGGATAGCATAATCTTTAATGAAGCCAATGGTGATGTCCTTTTATTTGGAAATGCAACATACCGGGAGTTGGACAGAATTCTTGAGGGTAATCATATACAATACAATAGAAAAACAAAAAGCTTACAAGTGTTAGGTTCACCTCGGGTAACGGAGGGTAGCCGGGTAATTCAGGCAAAAGTATTGCGGTATGATGGAAACAAGGATCAGGGTTATGCAAAACAAGGCGTGGTGGTGGTGGATACTGCAGATGGTTATACGGTAGTTTGCGATTCATTTACTTATAATAAGAAATCAAAATTGTTTAATGCGGTTGGTACAAACCGTAGACCTTATTTGGTTGTTTTGTTTGAAGGGGACTCATTGTACCTTGCAGCCGATAGTTTATACTCGGAACAAAAAGTAGAAGGCCTTGATAGTTTTCAGATGATTCGCGCGTGGGGTGAGGTAAAAATTTTTAACAAGAAACTGAAAGGACTTTGTGATTCCCTTTACTTTTCAGGATATGATTCAAGTTTTTACTTGTTTAAGCATCCAATTCTTTGGTCGGATAGTTCTCAACTCACGGGTGATACCATTCGCATGGTTTTAAAGAATCATGCCTTGAATGACTTTTTTTTAAATCCAAACGGGTTCATTATCAATCGTGAACATGAAGTATTGGATAATCAAATTAAAGGACGGATGATACAAGGTCATTTTGTTGAAAAGAAAATCCAGTTCATGTTGGTCGAAGGCAATGCGGAGTCTGTTTATTTTATAGAAGATGATGGCAAAGGTTATGTGGGTACAAATTTTATTCAATGTTCAAGCATGAAATTCATTTTTAGTGGCGATAAAAAAATTGACTACATTGATTTTTTTACGAAACCGGAAGGAGATATTCTTCCTTTTCAGCAGGGTAGAATAAAAACTATTGATGGATACAAACCGAGGTATGAAGAGAAACCCGATTCATTGGAAGAAATAACAAAATGGATAATCAAATGAAATGGTTTTTCATTATATTATTAATGGTATTTGGAGTAGTTTGGCTTAGTGCTCAGGAATGGAAGCGATTGTACGAAGAAAGTAAATTCAGGGAGGCCAAAGAACAATTGGCACAATTGGAGCGATCGGGAACGCGCAGCTGCAACCTGTACTTTAATTTGGGTCTGTGTCATTTTCGACTTGAAGAATACCCTTGGGCTATCCTTTATTTTGAAAAAGCCTTAAAATGGGAACCTAATTGCCAGGATTGCATTGAAATGAAAACAGCAGCGATTAAAAAATCAGGACTGAAATGGATTTGATGTACAAGAGCAACATTTGTGGAAGAGGTATTGGCAAATGATTTTGTGGACAAGTCCTCTAATTTGGTTTGGATTAGCCATGGTCAGTTTAAGTGCATCTTTATGGATGTTTATGAAATGGCGCTCGGATCAAAAGACAGAGGGGCGGATGTTGATGTCAGGTTTAATGTTGGTGTCGTTGATTTTTTTGAGTTTTTCCTGGCAAGGAAATCGTATGATGCAACGGGTGGATGAATTTATTTTAATCCAGGAAGGCCCATTATTTTTATCGCCTGATGAAAACAGCCCCCAACTCATTTTTTGTAAGGCAGGAATGAAATTGACAAACTTACAAGTGTTAGGACCATGGAGAAAGATAAGAACTTCTGAACTCGATGAAGGCTGGATTAGGCAAAATGATATGGTACCGATTGATCGTTGAGGTTCAAATATTTATGGAAGAAGACCATAGAATCATGCAAGTGAAATATGATTTGAGTAATCAGTTTAGCCAGCAAAAGGTATCCTGCAAGAGACAATAAATGAGCGGATCTCTGAGATGCTTATGCCCGATACAGGCACAGAAATATGTGATTCTGAAAAGGATGAGAAAAACCGAAAAATATCTTATAAGACCTCAACTACAGTGCGGTCCTTGCGAGATTTTTTGTAGGTGACTACACCAGGCTTTAGGGCATATAAAGTAAAGTCTTTGCCTACACCGACATTCAAGCCTGGATGAAATTGGGTGCCACGCTGGCGAACAATAATATTCCCTGCAATGGCCTGCTGTCCACCAAACAATTTAATACCCAGTCTTTTGCTGTTACTGTCTCTTCCGTTACTGGTACTACCTTCCCCTTTTTTATGAGCCATGGCTTAAGAATTTATTGAATTAAGCTTGAATGGAATTGATTTCAATCTGCGTAAATTGCTGACGGTGGCCATTTTTCTTTTCATAACCTTTCCGTCTTTTTTTCTTGTAAACAATCACTTTGTCGCCTTGAACATGATCCAAAACTTTAGCAGAAATAGAAGCTCCTGAAACGGTTGGCGTACCCACAGTGGTTTGATCACCATTGATCAACATCAGTACCTGGTCGAATTGGACGTTCGAACCCCGGTCTGCTTCCAAGCGATGGACGTAAATTTTTTGCCCGGAACTGCATTTAAACTGCTGGCCTGCGATGTTAACAACTGCGATCATAGTCCAAAGGTCTTTAAAATTGGACTGCAAAAATAGATATTCTGCAACAAAAGAGGCAAAAAATTATGCAATTTTTCAATAATTGTATTATATTATAAAATACGTAATGTATAAACGTTTGTAAATAAATAAAATATTTTGTCGTTGCTGAAAAATATGGATACTTTTTGTGAGGGTGTCGACTCCAGATCTAACGGGTTTTGTGCAGTGGAATGGATGAATGGGTGAAGGCCTTGCTTCAGATTAATTTCATTCTTTTACCTCTGAAATTCAATTAGATATGTAATTACTAGTGGATGCCTTTAAAAATAAATTCACATTTATTTTTTTAAATCTTCTCAAATCAGATAACTTGTTGCAATCAATTCATTAATCCTAAATTCAGTTGTTATGAGCCAGGATCCCAAGCACATTCGAAATGTCGTTTTACTCGGTCACTCCCATTGTGGAAAGACCAGTTTGATAGAAAGCATGTTATATGAATCTAAAGCCATTACACGGCGAGGAACCGTGGAGGCCGGCAATACCGTTTCCGATTTTTCTGAAATCGAACAAGAACGAAAATCCAGCCTTTTCAGCAAACTGATGCATGTGAGTTGGAAAGAATCTAAAATAAATATCATTGACACTCCTGGTTCGGATGATTATGTAGGGGAAACCCTTTCATCCATGAAAGTTGCGGATTTAGGTTTGATGGTTATCAATTCCTCACATGGTGTAGAAGTGGGAACTGAACTCATTTGGGAGTATGCAGATAAGTTCCATCTTCCAATGCTTTTTATCATCAATCATTGTGACCATGAAAAATCCGATTACGATGGTTCGCTCGAGCAGGCCCGGGAGCGTTTTGGCCATAAATTAATTCCTTTTCAATATCCAGTGCAGACCGGACAGTCTTTCAATGCCATCATCGATGCCTTGAGAATGGTCATGTATGAATTCCCGTCTGACGGAGGAAAACCTACTAAAAAACCTATACCGGCCGAGCATATGGAGAAAGCCAATTCTCTACACAACGCCATCGTGGAAGCTGCAGCAGAAAATGACGATACTTTAATGGATCATTATTTTGAAACCGGAAACCTGGATGAGTCCGAGTTGGCCGATGGGCTCCGAAAGGGAATTGCCTCCAGAAGTCTTTTTCCAGTTTTTTGCTGTAGCGCAATACGCAATATGGGAAGCGGTCGCATCATGGGTTTTATCAATGATGTTTGTCCTTCGCCTGCCGACCGTCCTCCTGCGAAATTGGTTCAAGGTGAAATGCCAGTAAATGCCAATGGTCCTGCCACTATTTTCATATACAAAACCATGTCTGAGCCAAAAGTTGGAAGGGTTTCTTATTTTAAAGTGTATAGTGGAAAAGTTAAGACAGGTGACGAACTGGTCAATAATGCAAACCGCAATACGGAACGGCTGAATCAGATATTTGTGTCCAACGGGAAAAACCGTGAAGCGGTGTCAGAATTAGTGGCAGGTGATCTGGGAGTAGTGGTTAAACTAAAAGACAGCCATACCAACAATACCCTCAGTGTAAAAGGAAATGACGTGTTGGTAGAGCCCATTCCTTTTCCAGAACCAAGGATACGGGTGGCCATATCTACTGAAAATAAAAATGATTTGGAGAAACTCATCAAAGCAGTTCATGAACTACAGGAAGAAGATCCTACCTTGATTCTTGAGCAATCCCAGCGATTGAAGCAAAATATACTTCACGGACAAGGTCAATTGCATCTGGATCTTTTGAAATACCGCATTGAAAAACTACACAACCTGCACATCGATTTCATCAAACCCCGGATTCCCTATTTGGAAACCTTAACCAAAGCCTCTGATACCAGTTACCGCCATAAGAAACAATCCGGTGGAGCCGGGCAATTTGCCGAAGTTCACATGAGAGTTGAACCCTGGCATGAAGGGCAGGGAGATCCTGCTGGATTGAATGTTCGTCAACGCGAAACGGAAGATCTACACTGGGGTGGCAAGCTTGCTTTTTATTGGTGTATTGTGGGAGGAGCCATTGATTCTAAATTTTCTTCGGCCATCAAAAAAGGGGTTATGAATAAAATGATCGAAGGGCCTCTTACCGGTTCATATTGTACCGATATCCGCGTTTCAGTTTTTGATGGAAAGATGCATCCTGTGGACAGCAATGATATGGCATTTCAGATTGCGGGCACCATGGCATTCAAAGAAGCGTTCCAGGTGGCGGCACCTCAAATATTAGAGCCCGTTTATGAATTGGAAATCTTATGCCAGGATGAGGCCATGGGAGACATCATGGGCGATTTACAAACACGCAGGGCAATAATCCTTGGAATGGATTCAGAGGGACACTATAAAAAAATAAAAGCTAAAGTTCCGTTGGCAGAAATGCATAATTATTCTTCCAGCCTTCGATCGTTGACTCAGGGAAGGGCCAAGTTTACATTGCATTTCAACGAATATGCCCCCGTTACGCCTGACATTCAACAAAAGTTAATTGCCGAATACAAAGCTGCTCACAAGGAAACAGAAGAGTAAAGCGTATTTGATGGTATCTTTCTCTTTGGGTTATCTGAATACTTCAAAGCCTGAAGCTTGTTGAGCACAGGGTGACTGACTATCCTGGGTTTTCTGCCAATCCCCTCATCCACTTGCGGAATCGGAGGATACTGTCATAATGTATGGCGCTATTGGTGTAACATTTGCATTCTTCAGGTATTTTGTTGGCCAAATCTGCGTTTGGATTGATTTTACAAGGTAGCATCTGCCAGAATACCGTAAGATCATAATGCTTTTGATATTCAGGTTCATTTCGCAATTCAAGAATGAGTTTGCACAAGGGTTCGGACCAAAAGTGACTATAATGCACATTGGCCTGATAAAATGCCTCAAGATCTATATTGGATTTACTTGATGATAACCACGTTTGACATAAATCATTAAAGCGGACATGGTCCAGTCCTCTGGTTAATTCACCGGTTGGAAAACGTTCGGTCAGTTGGTCTGAATTTAAAAGCCAATTAAAATACTGGATTTTAATCACTGCGGACTCAACATGATGAAAGGATTGCAGAAATGGCCCCTCTAATCCATGCTCCATGATCCAGGTAAAATAGTTTTCAAGATCTAAATGATCCTCAATACTCGACGGAGGAATAGTCGAAACGATGCTTTGGATAGGCCAATTCAGTTCTTTTCCATTCAGGGTATAAAGTCTGGGTCTCCAATTGGAGTCAAGGTTTAAAGCCCTATCCTCCCACCTGAGGCAAGAACGTCTGTATTCAGGATCATGAAACAAGGCCAGTTTGTACCAGATTTCTTGCAAACATTGAAATTTGCTATGTTCAAAAATTTTTAATAACGACCATTTTTCGGGCTTTAAAGCATCCAGCAGAGCTCCTGCCAGGTATCTCCGATCTTCCTCCTGCATTTTCTGGGATGGGTCCATCAGTAATTCAATGGCTTTATCGAAATCGGTTTGGCAAAGACCCCAGAAAGCCAACTTTTTAAGATTTTTTGATTTGAACTGGAAGGGCTTGGTCCAATTTTCAGGATCATATACAGCCCATTCGTTGACCACTTTTGCCATGGACACTGCCCTCGGCCCAAGAACCGGGAGCAAGTAGCGAAATTGATCAGGAAATTTAATAAATCGATCCATAAATACCGGAAGCAGATTTGCCGGAAGAAATAGATGCTTCTTGGACAGAATTATACAAAATTCCAGAATCAGTTCATCAAAACCGTTTTCCAGGGCAGCCAACACCAAAAACTGAATGCCAGGAAAAGTGTTTTGCTTTGGCCAGTGGAAGGGTTCATGTAAATTCAAGGTTTGATACCCGGTTACCCGAGAAAAAAGAGCCGCTTTTTCGAGTGAATCCCTCATTTCGGATGGCCCCCCTGGCCCGGCTCCGGAAAGCAATAATTGCTGATCGATTCCGAAAAATTCTAATGTGGTTAAATCTTCGTGGTTATGGCTAGAACGAACTGTCAAAGCTTTGTCAATGTTTTGGTTTCTAGGCAAAGATGTACATATATTTGCGCGACTTTTTAAAACACTTAGAAAAAAATCAATATGGCAAATCTGGGACGCGTATCACAAATCATTGGTCCTGTGGTTGATGTTAGTTTTTCTGCAGAAGGGTCACACCTTCCTGAAATTTTTAACGCTCTTTGCATCAAAAGACCCGGCAAGGAAGATCTCATCCTGGAAGTTCAGCAACATTTAGGGGAAGACAGCGTGCGGGCGATCGCCATGGACTCTACGGATGGATTGACCAGGGGAGCTGAGGTCATTGACCTTAATGAAACCATTTCCATGCCTGTAGGGGAAGACATCAAAGGCCGCCTGTTCAATGTGGTTGGCCAAAGTATTGATGGTTTGAAGACGGTAGAGAAAAAACAAGTGTATTCAATTCATAAGAAACCACCTACGTACGAAGATTTGTCCACAGAAACAGAGGTATTGTTTACCGGAATCAAGGTCATCGACCTGATTGAGCCTTATGCGAAGGGGGGTAAAATTGGACTTTTTGGGGGAGCTGGGGTTGGAAAGACCGTATTGATTCAGGAATTGATCAACAATATTGCAAAAGGATATGGAGGTTTGTCTGTATTTGCTGGAGTAGGAGAGCGTACCCGCGAAGGAAATGACTTACTTCGCGAGATGATTGAAGCCGGGATTATCAAATACGGTGATGAGTTTAAGCACAGCATGGAAGCCGGTGGATGGGATTTAAGTAAAGTGGACATGGAAGGTTTGAAGGATTCCAAAGCGACCTTTATTTTTGGACAGATGAACGAACCTCCCGGAGCCCGTGCGAGGGTGGCTTTATCCGGACTGACGGTTGCTGAATATTTTCGCGACGGCGATCTGAATGATCCTGCCGGTGGAAAAGACATCTTGTTTTTTATCGATAATATTTTCCGTTTTACCCAAGCGGGTTCTGAGGTTTCAGCCTTGTTGGGTCGTATGCCTTCTGCCGTAGGTTATCAACCTACCCTGGCGACGGAAATGGGTCTGATGCAGGAAAGGATTACCTCAACCAAAAGAGGTTCTATTACTTCTGTGCAAGCGGTATATGTACCCGCAGATGACTTGACAGACCCGGCTCCAGCGACCACCTTTGCGCACCTGGATGCCACTACGGTATTAAGCCGTAAAATCGCTGCTTTGGGTATTTATCCTGCAGTTGATCCATTGGATTCCACTTCACGTATTTTGGATCCTCTGGTCATCGGTGAGCTCCACTACAATACAGCACAGCGCGTGAAGGGAATTCTTCAGCGTTATAATGAACTCCTCGATATCATAGCCATTTTAGGTATGGAAGAGCTTTCTGAAGAAGACAAACTGGTGGTTCATCGTGCACGTCGTGTTCAGCGTTTCTTGTCACAACCTTTCCATGTGGCTGAACAGTTTACGGGTTTGAAAGGAGTATTCGTTCCAATAGAAGAAACCATACGCGGTTTTAATATGATCATGGATGGTGAAGTTGATGAATATCCTGAAGCGGCATTCAACCTGGTGGGAACCATTGAAGATGCCATTGAGAAAGGAAAGAAATTGATGGCTGAAGCGAATTAATGAGATGAAAGTATACATACTTACACCTACGCTTCAGTTGTTTGATGGTGATGCCCGGGCAGTCATCGTACCTGGAACGCAAGGTCAATTTGAAATTTTGGAAAGACACGCTCCCATTGTATCTTCGTTGGGTAAAGGAGTGGTAACCGTCACCGATTCACAAGGAGAAAAGCACCAATTCGAAATTACAAAAGGATTCGTGGAAGTCCTTCAAAATGAAGTTAACGTATTGGTGAGACAAGCATAAATTTCAATCCCTGAAATTCATTGAAACGGAGCCTCGGTGGAAACATCGGGGCTTTTTAATTTTTGCCTCATCTTTGAACATACACTTTCTGACTCCAGCTATTTATTTCGTCATGAATTTGAAGCAGATAGTATCCATTTGCAAGATCCTGAGGCAGGAGTAAAAGATATTGAGCATTGTTTTCCAACACAATATTTTTTCTTAAAATAGACCTGCCATCCAAATTCAGAAACTCCAGTTGTGCATGTTGTCCTGAACCGGTTCGGCAGGTAAAATACAAATGCTGACCATTGACGGGGTTAGGAAATACGTTAATGGGTTCAGGATCAATCGAAGAAGGATCCTCTGAGTTGACTGTCAGATGACAGCCGGGCACTACACAACCATGGTAATCAAAATGGACCAGCCAGGGACGGTATTGGCCGGTACTTACAATTCCTGCACTGCCTTGCACAACAAAGGTGTTGTAGGGTGTGTGTGTTATAGGATTGAGTTCGTTATACCAGCTTGTTTCATCTGGCCCTAATATATACAAATTGCGACTCCATAAACTATCCCCTTGTTCTGAAACTTTAAACATTCTTGTATAGGTTGTACTGTCAATAGTTCCTCTAATATTTCTTTCCAATGCAATGTATCCACTTCCATCTTTACAGCGCCCCATAGCAAATTGAAAATAGACAAATCCGTTAAATTGAAAATGGGGATGGATCATCCGTCGACCCCAGATCAGGCTGTCCCCCCGCGGGTTGAATTTCATGATGTAGGCAATGTTGTTAAAGGCATTGCTGTCCTGGGGCGTTGCGATGGTGTCACGTGAAATAAACACCACCCAGTTTCCATTGGCATCCTGGGTAGGAGAAAAATTGTCGGCAGAATAATTAAATTTTTCCAGCTCTTTGTGGACTTCGAGGCTAACTAAATTTAAATTACTGTCAAGCTTGGCAAAGGCAGGGAAAGCCTCCAGGTATTTGGATTTGACTTTATAGATACCGCCAGCCACACCATACAAACCATTCGATTGTTTTACAATTCCTTGATTGAGGAACATACCGGATCCTGGATAACCATAGGTTGCTGTCTGAACAATATTTAAATTGGAATCCAGCGAAAATACAAACAATTTGTACAACTGAGAGTCAATCGTATAAGCTATGGTAGGAAAAATCAGTTGACCAGATTCAGGATCATAAACTGCTGCTGCCAGGCTATAATTGCTGTACTTTTCGTATTTTGGCAAGTAATTACTTCTTAATATTTCACCGGTTCTGATATTGACTTCAACCACCACTCTCCTATAGTAGTTAAAGCCGTTTTTATAATATAAATAGTGAAAGAAATAAATGGAATCATTTTTACGAACGGATGGATAGTAATAGATATTCAGATCTGTACTGTCCGGTTCAATTATATCTTTTCTCCACAATAAATTACCGTCATAGTCAAAACGGAGCATTATGTTTTGAATATAATACCTGCTGGAGTCTTGGTTTTTGTAATAGGGGTATTCACCCAGGACGAAAATACCAGAAGAGTCACAAGCCGATGTGAAGAATTTACCATTTCCATTAAAACCGCCTTCGATGTCATAAGACCGGTTGAATGGTTTTTGAGCAGATGTTATGCTTGCTGTCAAAACCAGGATAGGAATTAAACATCGATGAATCAGGGAATATTTAAATACCTGTGTACTCATCTCAACCATAATTTAAAAGTCTTATTTACATTCGTACGAACGTCTGTTAGGTTTAGGATGTAGAGCCCGGAAGACAAGTATTCAGGAATACAAATTTCCTGATTTGCGCTTAACTTTTGTTCAAACATCAGACTTCCATGTAAATTAAACAGCTTAATCAATGACATCTCAGGCTTAAACTCAGAGATAAGTTTAAAACAATCCACCACCGGATTAGGGATGATGATCCAGTCACTTATTGTTTGATTCGGAGTTCTATCCGGAATTCTCGCATACGATTGCATTTCCTCAGGCCAATCTAAACGGATACCATAATAAGCATACAACCAGGATCTCAGATAATTGCTGTATTCTCCATAATGGGATTCAGCCAATTCGATAAGCGTATCTAAATGACTAATGGGAAGTTGGTAAATATCAAGACTGTCTAACTGCCAATGAAGCAGGTATTGCGCAGCAGATTGCAATACTTCAAAATCGTCAAGGTCTTCTTCGGCAATTTGTTCAAATTCCATGACCTGGTCAAAAGCTTCCTGGTTCCACAATTCGCTTAGCGCATTCAGATCCAACAAATCCGTATCCAGGCGCTCAACCCAGGTATCTCCGGTAGCTGTCCACAAACTGTCTTCCCGGTGACAGCGTAACATTCGGGCTGCCAGTTTGCTTTGTTCCAGCAAAACCTGATCCAGTGAATTGTTTAATTGGATGAGTAACAGACTGTCGGTCTGGGAGCCAATGGAATCCAATAAGTTTAGTCTTAAAGCTTCCAGTGAATCCCAGTCGGCTTCTGCCTGAGTTTCATCGCAGGATTCTGAAAAACCCGCAGTACCGGGGCCTCCGGTAAGCCGGTAGTTGCAACTGGTTTCAAAGGCAATTCCTGTCCCAATGAAATTTCCAGAGTAAGAGAATTGCATTTCAGGTGGGTTACCAATTTTAAAATAATTGGTAACTTGAACATCCGGTGAGGTCATGATCGGGTATACATCTGGTGTGCTTACCCGGTTACCGGAGGGAGAGGTTTCCGTTCCCCAGCTGCTGATGAAGGGACTGGCATAAACCTGGACCGCAAAGTTTTGTGGTCTAAGCCAACTGTTGCAGATGGCATTGCTAAGAGGATTTCTCCCATAAAACTCCATTCTGGTGTACTCAATCAAATTGTCTTTAAACTCGTAAGCCAGATCAGGATTGGCCAGGGAAATGTAATTGACATTTTCATGCTCACCTTTGAAGTAATTATGATGCCATGTTCCGGTACTCTTTCCTCGTGAAACGACTATTCCCACCAGGTCATTATCAAAGAATACAGCATCCCGGGTACTGTTCAGATAAACTGCTTCGTATTTATTTAATGTGGATTTGAAGAAACTGTTGCTTGCCCAAATACCGGCACCAGAGCTGCCAAATGCATCAAATCCTCCGTTTATTTTATCGATATCTTTATAAACTGCGGTTTCAAAGTTTACAACTTTGTTGTGGTTCGAAAATCTCAGTGTACCATAATAGGAATAGATTCCCGTGCTGAGTCCTTTGCCGGAAACAGTACTGGATGAAAACTTACCGGCACAATTGATCAACGTAATCTCGCGATAACTTGCCAGGTTATTCATATCAATTGAAGCAGAACTTCCATCAATCAGGCTATTATTTTCAACATAGAGTCCGGATACTCCATGTCTGGCATCAATGCCGGCTCCGTTGCTGATCATTTGACTCGCATCGAATCTGATTTCATTAAATTGATAGGCATGGATCCCATGGTTTGAATGGGAAATTTTTGAATTTTCCAACACCAGTAAAGATGGTTTGACACTGGAATTATTTGCAGAAAATCCTGACAAATAAATTCCATCCCATTCTCCGAATTTAGATAATCCGGGACATGCAGGATTATTTCCTTGTTTCTTTGTCAGGGTATAATTCCGCAGGGTTAAGGATCCGCCGGCTTCGATAATAATTTTCTGATCTTTGCACAATTCCAAAGTTCCATTTTCCCAAAGGGTTGGTGTGGATATCGTGATATCGGCTTGCTGGCAATCTACGGGATTAAAATAGGGATCATCCGCACAATCACTCACCACCATGTCCTCAAAATAATCCTCAATGTATTGATGCATCCGGGAATATTGCCCTTCGGTAAAACATTTTTTGCATTCGCCATAATAACTCATCCAGTTATCGATCGGTATATTCCAGGGATTGATGTTGTCATTACAAAAATCAGTTTGTGAATTGCTAATGTTTTGATTGCAAGTAGCCTGTATAAACCATTTCCATTGATCTGCAATGCCATTATTATCCAAATCCATGGTATAAGGATAAGGATCCGCACCCGTATCTGAAACATCATCTCCCTGAAAACCTGAGTCGTTGGTTCCATCTTTGCAAACCCAGGGTGTTGAAAATGGATTGACCGGATTTCCAAAAGGATTTCCTTTGCCAAAGGTATGCCACAATCCTAAAGTATGACCTAATTCATGAGCCAATGCAGAAAGGCTGGTTGCACAAAATAAAACATTTTCGCCCAGGTAGGCTTCTCCTCCGCCGGATTTAGTAAAGGAGTAAATGTTGATGGCATTTTCATCAAATCCAAATTCTGTTTTATTGTTCAAGATGGTTGATTTTCTTTCAAAAGCATCTGCTGAAGAACCTCCTGTATTGAATCCATCACCATAATTGAGATAATGAATGCAATCACCATCAAAAGTAAAAGTGATATTTCCCTTATTGAAGATCTCGTTGAGTTGATCGAGTATGTTGACATAGAGTTTATCCGAAGGAAACTCTTCAGGGCTGTTCAGATATTTTATAAAATGAAATTTGAGTTTTAGACAGACTTCGGGGAAGTTGGAGGTATTTATATTGCAATCAGATTTAGGTTCAGACATCCTGCCGATTTTTAGAAAATCACAGACAGGACTTGACTGGCTAAAACCATTGATTGAACATATTAAATAAATCATATATATATATATGATTTACAGCACGTCATTTTTAACCTGTAAATGAAAAGGTGTAAAGACTGATAAATAGTGGGTTTCATGGAGCAGATATTAAAGTTAAACAATGTCTAAAATTATAATTAATCTTCTAAAATACAAGTATTTAGAAGATTTTTTTGATCACAGAGGTGAGTTTTTGAAGAGGGAGAACTGTCTTTCCGGAACCGTCTGGTAGGGCTCATTAAAAGCCACCTTAACCGGGAAATCTGGAATTTCATCTATATTTTATATATTTGGAATACCGTTAAGACCGTTTTAAAAGGGTGAATAACTTTCGAAATAAAATGAAATTGTTGTATTCAGTTGGAATTTATACAGCAGGTGTTATTGGTGTAGTTTGGATCATTGGCTCAGCCTCCGAAATCCCTTTCAACAACCGTTATGATCCGCTTCCTCAAACCATCCATGCGGTAAAATTGGCGGGTCAATACGACCTCGCCGGTGAAGCGATTCCCATGGATTATTTTGATGTTACCGAACGGTTGGAAAGAGAGTTGCTGATCAATACATATCACCATAGCGGCACACTGTTGCACATAAAACTGGCCATGAGGTTTTTTCCCATGTTTGAGCGAATTTTTCGGGAGCAGGAAGTTCCAACGGATCTCATGTATCTGGCGGTTGCAGAAAGTTCGCTGAGAAATGCCGTGTCCTATGCAGGAGCGAAAGGGATTTGGCAATTTAAAGAAGAGGCTGCAAAGGAACTCAATCTAGAGGTAAACAGTTATGTTGACGAACGCAATGATCCTGAAAAAGCTACTTTGGCAGCTTGCCAATACCTTAAGAAGTTGAAGGAACGTTTTGGCAGCTGGACTTTAGCGGCGGCAGCTTATAATATGGGCCCTACGGCATTGCAGCGGACGATGGATGAACAAAAGGAAAGCAATTATTATGATATGAATCTAAGCGATGAAACCAATCGTTATGTGTTTCGAATCATTGCCATCAAGGAAATCATGAAGAATCCTGATAAGTTCGGTTTCTACCTTCAAAAAAAGGAAATGTATTCACCCCTGGATGCCTATGAAGTGGTTGAACATGCCGAAGGGATTCCAAGCCTGGCGGATTTTGCACACGAGCACCAGATCACCTACCGGCAGTTGAAATTGTATAATCCGTGGTTAATCAAATCGGAATTACCTAATCCAACCAAAAAGACTTATCGCATCCGGATTCCTAAATAATGTGAGGTTAAATCTTCCGAAAACTTTTCCATTTGGAAGGTCCATCACGATTGACATAAAGAGTGGCTGCACCACCAGGCATTAGGATTGAAGGGTTTGGAATTTACCCTGTGGGCATGCGCACTTATCGAATTCAGGGTAAAAAAGTTATCCTTACTCGATCCGGTGAATTAAACCACCTGGCCGGTATTCGGGTCCATCCCAATAACTCAATCTGAATCCGTACATTTGCAGAGATCAGGCTGAACAAAATGAATAAACTCTTTAATGTATTATGGAGTCAATATCTGAAGACTCACCGTGCTCAGATGAAAGCCTTTATGGATCACCCCATTGAAACCCAACAAAAAGAGCTTCGTAAAATTGTACGTTCGGCTGGACCGACTGAATGGGGCCAGCGTTATGATTTCAGCCGATACAAAAAACCAAGAGACTGGCAAAACATGCTGCCCGTTCAGGATTATGAATCCGTCAAAGAGGACATTCATCGCATGATGAGAGGAGAGACCAATGTGCTTTGGCCTGGGCGTGTTCGATACTATGCAAAATCTTCCGGCACCACCAGCGATAAAAGTAAATACATACCGGTCACGGATGTCAATCACCGGCAATGTCATTCAAAAGGTGGATGGCGCCTGGTGGCCAGTATTTTTGAAAACCTGGAAAAACCCCGAATATTCGAGGGCAAAAGCATTCTTCTTGCAGGAAGTTCGACCAAGAATTTGCCAGAATTTCCAGATAGCATTGTTGGAGATGTTTCCGCCATTATTTACCAAAGATTACCTGCAATTGTACTCAACCGATTGTTTCCAGGAAAGGAAGTGGCCCTTTTGGAAGATTTTGAAAAAAAACTTGACCTCATTGCGCGGCAGGGACCTGATGCTGATGTCCGATTAATTGCTGGCACGCCCACCTGGGCGGTGGTACTCTTCAAGAAATTACTGGACTATACCGGAAAAAAGGACATTTTAGAGATATGGCCCAAGATGCAAGTATTTATTCATGGAGCGGTAAGTTTTGTACCTTATCGCGAGCCATTCAAAGACTTTTTTCCTTCTTCTGACTTTCGTTACCTTGAAACATATAACGCCTCAGAAGGATATTTTGCCGTGCAATCGGATATTCGGCAAGATGATATGTTATTGTTGTTGGACAATGGAATCTTTTATGAGTTTATCCCCATGGAAGACTGGGAGAGCGAGCATCCGCGGACACTATTGCTTGAAGATGTGGAACTGGACAAAAACTATGCAATGGTCATCACGACCAATTCCGGTCTGTTCCGTTATAAAATAGGGGACACCGTCAAATTTACCAGCCTAAATCCATTTAAAATAAAAATTACCGGTCGTACCAAACAATTTATCAATGTGTTTGGAGAAGAAGTTATGGTTTCCAATACAGATGCTGCTTTATCCGAAACCTGCAAATTGTTTAATGTAAAAGTGCTTGAATATACGGTCGCTCCGGTTTATCTAACCAGCTCTGGAAAAGGGGGGCATGAATGGCTTATCGAGTTTGAAAATCCGCCTCAAAACCCCAATTCGTTTGCCCAAACATTGGATGAACAATTGAAAAAAGTAAACTCCGACTATGAGGCAAAACGATATCATGATCTTGCACTGTTGCCTTTAAAGTTGAATGTCGCCAACAAAGGAACTTTTTTCAATTGGTTAAAAAGTCGAAATAAGATAGGAGCGCAGCAAAAAGTTCCCCGGTTGTCCAATCAGCGGAATCATCTAGAAGAACTCCTGAACATATCTGAAGCTACAGATGTACATAAATAAAAAGAATCTGATACTAACATTTGTTAGTTAAAATTCAGCATCAAAAAACTAATGTATTATAAGTATATTAATTGCACCATATGATCATCAATATGGCTAATCTTTCTGATCGTCTTTTTTAGATTCATCTTTCTTTTGATGCACCCTGCTGCCACTTTTTAATTTTTTGGACAGGGCAACATAAGGTCCGGTGATGACCATGTCTGATTCTTCGATTCCCGATTTTATTTCAATGTACTCGATGTCTTGTATACCAGTATTTACATCCACTCTGGCCACAGTATCTCCTTTCAGGACAAAAACAGCTTCTCTGAATTGACTGGCTTTTTCTTCTTCTTCTTGGTTGGCATTCGGATCATTTCTTTCTTTGGCCAGTTCTTTCATTTCTTTGGTTTTCTTTTCATCCGGATCGTATGCAATGACGGACTGAATAGGAATACTCAATACATTTTCTGCTTTAGCGGTTTTGATTTCGACGGTAGCTGACATCCCTGGTCTGAATGGAGGCCTTCCTTGAATGGTTAAATCACGGTAGCTTTCCTTGTCGACCCGGACTTTTACAATGTATTTTGAAACCTGGTCGGTAGATAATCCAACACTGCCCAAAGAAGCCACATTGGAAGCGGAGTTGGAAACTTCTGTCACTTTGCCAAAAAATTTCTTATTTGAATAAGCATCAACTTCGATATCGGTATCATCTCCAACTTTAACTCTTACGATATCATTTTCGCTGACTTCCACCTGAACTTCCATGGCTTGTAAATCTGCGATTCGCATCATTTCCGTTCCACTCATTTGAATGGTTCCTACCACGCGTTCGCCTTTTTCAACGTTGAGTTTTGAAATGATACCACTGGCTGGCGCTTTGATGATGGTGCGACCAAGATTGGTCCGTTGTTCCTTTAAAACGGCCTCTGCATCTTTGACCTGGAATTTTGCAGCTTCAGCAGTTTTTTCAGCATTTCGCAAACCACTTTCAGCACTTTTTACGCCTGCTTCCAGATTTTTCAGTGAAGTTTCAGAGGTTTCAAATTCAGCTTGTGAAATGATCCCATCTTTGAACAACTCTTTGTTACGCTCATGAGTTTTTCGGGCATTCTCATATTGTAATTTAGCTTGTTGTACCAGTTGCCGAGCATTTTCAATGGTGTTGCTACTGGCGTGGGATTGAGTTCTGGCAACATTCACGCCTGCTGTACTTCGTTCGACGGCTGATTCATATGCATCCGGATTTACGCGTGCCAGGATCTGTCCAACTTTAACGCTATCTCCTTCTTTGACATAGAGTTCAGTGATTTCCCCTGATACATCCGAAGAAATTTTTATTTCCGTTTCGGGATAGATTTTGCCACTTGCGGACACGGTTTCTACGATGTTTCGCCTTTCGACTTTTTCATAGCTCACTGCTTCACCTTTTGGTTTGTTTTTGGCTTTAAAATAAGCGGCAACTAACATTCCAGGGATGGCGAGAATGATTAACCACGTATACCATTTTAGCTTTTTAAAATTGAACATTTGTTTGGGTTTAATTATAATTCGATGCGCTTTCCGGCGTAATAATCCAACAATTTTTGTTTAAAGACCAAATCGTATTTTGCTATGACCAAACTGGTTTCGCTGGTTTGTAAATTCGATTGAGAAAGATTTAATTCATATGCACTTGCTGCACCAATTTGAAACTTCTTATTGATTTTGTCATAAGCTGCCTGAGCCGCCAAAAATGATTTGCCAGCGGCTTCTTTTTCTTTTACTGCTGCTTTGACATTGGCCATAGCCGTGTAAAGGTTTTGGTCCAGTGCTTCTTTTTGCTGCAAATAACTCAACTCATTCATTTTAGTATTCAACTTTGCATTTTTCAGGCCTGCTTTACTGGCATAATTTCGGTAAATGGGAATAGAAACTGAAACTGAAAAACCATAGCCAAGGAACTGGTCAAACTGGGTATTGAATGGGGTGACTTCCGTTGAGGAAACTACTGGGTAATCTTGTTCGAAACTTACCGATTTACCATCGATGTAAACTCCGGGAACCAATAACCTTTGGATCTCATAAGCATTGGGTCGGATAGCTGCATCAGAAAAACGGGATCCAATACTGGCGTTTGCAAAAACGGCCGGATAGAATGCAGCGCGTGCAATTTTTTCTCCAATTTTTGCAGCGTCTAAACGCAGCTTTGCTGCACGCAAAGAAGCTTGTTGTTGTTCTGCTGTACCGGATAATTGTTCGTAGGAATAGGTTTCTAGCTGGATGCGATTTAATTGATCCTCGGTAAGGCGTTCCAATTGCATGGATTCATTGGGCGGAAGCCTCATGGCTTGTTTCAATTGAAGCCAGGCAAGGTCAAGGGCATTTTGTGCAACTACGATTCCCTGTTCGGAACGAGCCACCTGACTTTGAATTTCCAAGGCATCGGCTTCGGGTTTCATTCCTGTTTTGATGAGTTTGTTCATCTGATCCAGTTGTAAGAACTGAACGGCTAATCCTTTTTTAGCGATTTCCAATCGTTCTTCAGCGAGCAAGACATTGAGGTAATAAGTGGCAATGGTAAGGCCAAGGTCATTCAACGCTTGTTGTTGATCTTCACGGTTAGCATTGACATTCAACCTGGCTTGTTTTACGGAATTACGCATGAGGCCTGATTGAAAAAGAATGACCGAACTACTCAAACTGTAATTGGAATACAGGATGTCTTCTGTGGTAAAACTGTTGGTTGTTGGGTCAACGTTTCGGCCAAAACTAATACCCCCATTAAGACTGCCGGAAAGGTCTGGTAGAAGCCTGTGTTTACTGGCTGTATATTCAACTTCTGCCATTTCCGTGGCCACCCGGCTTTGTTCCAAAGTGATGTTATTTTTTGAAGCAAAATCCACACATTGGACCAAGTTCCATTTTTGCTGCGCAAAGAGAGGAGCAAATAGTATAAACAGTATTCCGGTAGATAATTTCCTGAAGAGCATGATAAAAATTGATTACAATATTAAGAAGACTGATTTCATCGTGACTTAAGATTCGAGGGATTAACGAATTTTTCAGACAAAGGGGCCAGTTGACTGGACGTAAATTATAAGTTAGAATTATACTGTCCTACAAACATTAATCGGTCATACCGGCTACCAAAGGGTCTGAAGTACACCATAATCATGTACTGATTCTCAGTTTCGTACCAATTGCCTTCCAAATCCTCGGTTTGAACCTTGCCCGCATCATCCCGGTAAGCATAGAGGTAATTGTAATAACCTAACTTCAATAGAAATTGCCCTGTATAAGCCTTCCTTGAATCATCGTATTTGAGTATAAATTCATCTTTCAACTGCCAATCGCTCACTGCTCCATATAAGTATACCGGATAATCCAGTTCATATCCGGTTTTGAGGGTAAAATGCATCCAGGCATAGTCTGATTCGGTAACAGGATTGAGAACATCCCGATTCAATATGAGAAACTTCCCATTGATATCATTTTCTGTATAATAGTTTCTTCCCGCGCGGATTTCATCGGGTATCAGCCAAGCGTGATATCCATCTTCTTTTTCATCCCAATATTGAATATCAGGAGTGCGGGAAACCAATGTTCTGATGTCCTTGAAGCGGAATTCTTTCCTGGCTTCAAACAGCAATTCATCCGGTCGGTTAAAATCAAATCCATCCGCCTTAACAAAATGTGCCGATTTGAGTTCTCTAAGGGTATTGTAATCCCCATTTTGAAGCACCTGTAGAAACAATTCCTGATCGTTATTCGCTACGGGAACATCATGGGTTTTAACACTGATTTCTAAGGATTGGTGTGTTCTCTTTGAATCATGGGAAAAGGGTGAAACAAAATCCACTGTGCAGTTAAACAATTGTTCACTGATAAGCAATCTTCTAGTGAACAACACCTCCTTTTGTTTGGTGTAAACGCAAATTAAATAATTCCCACTTACTATAAATTGTCCGGGAGACAAACTCAGTTGGTAATGGACAAAGGGAACCTTGGTATTGCGAGAGGTTGAGTAGGAGTAAATTTTTTCTTCTTGAAATCCTTTTATGAATTCTTCTGATTGTAATTCATCTGGCTGCCAGTTTTTATTGAAATGAAAAATGCTGTAATACAATTCTTCCGGTGAAGGAATCAAATAATCAAATTCCAGTTGAACCGAACCTTGCTGGCCAATTACCAGAAACGGCAAAGATTCTTTTTCAGGAAAGTTTCTATACAGGAAAATACTTTGAATTTTATGATCGTAGAGGGTATCGGTTGCTGGCAGATCGAACCCCCCAAATTGAGTAAAACAAGGTTCGGAAAACAAAATAACCGGCAATAGCCAGGTAAGCCAAACTAAAGGTATGAGATGCATTGAATTGCTAAGTTGGCTAAAGAACGCAAATGTTGCCAAAATCATTTTATTGGCGGTCATTTTGTTAAATATATTGGGCTGTATTCAACAAAAAGAGGGTTAATGCGTTTCAATGGTCTAAAAATGAAGTAAATGTATCCACCTGAACTCGTTATTCCCATGACCCGTGAGTTATTGGATCTGGGATTTAAGTCATTGGTTGAACCGGAAGAAGTCCAAAGCGCGCTGGAAAACAAAAACGGTACCATTCTGTTGGTCATTAATTCCGTTTGTGGATGTGCGGCAGCCAATGCTCGGCCTGGTGTAAGGATGGCACTTCAAATGGCCCCTAGACCGGACCAGCTGTTGACCGTTTTTGCCGGAGTTGACCGTGAGGCGGTACAAAAGGCCCGCGAATTTTTATTGCCCTACCCACCATCTTCGCCATGTATTGCATTGTTTAAGGATGGAAGACTAGTCCACATGTTGGAAAGGCATCATATTGAGGGGCGTTCTGCACAAATGATTGCCGATAATCTTGCCGCAGCATTATCCACTCATTGTCCAATAAACGCATGAGAACAACGACACTGGTTACCTGTATTTTTACCCTCTTTTATTCGACAGCTGGCCTGACTCAGTCGGTTGAGCCGGGCAAACCCAGTTTAAAGTATAAGCCCTCTGATTTGAAAAAGGAAGTGGAAGATTTTAAGGCTTTTAGCAAAATGGTAAAGGAATGGAATAAGGGAATAAAAAAGCCAAATCCAGACTACCTAAACACCTTGTACGGGCGCATTTTAGAAAAAGCTTACAAAGAACACAATGAATTGAGTTCGAGAGTTTCTGAGAGAAGTCGGCAAATGCACGGAAATGTTAAATCAAATGGTTTGGATAGTCTTAATGAAGAAGAAAAACCAAAAGCATACAACCCCGAGTTGAAAGAACAACCAGCGCGTGTAAGTAAGGAAGAAATTCAGCAGAAAAAAATAGAGTCGGATTACCTGTCTTCCTATGTCAAAATAGTTAAGTCTGAATCCTCATTATTGCACCAACTTAAAGCAATGAAATCCTTTACATCTTCTACCGAAAAGGGGGTTTTGGAAAATGTTGCAGGTCTGTTGAATGATTTCCAGGCAAAAATGCAGCTTGAGTTGGATCTGATAAAGCTTGAAACTTCAAAAAAGTAATCTCGGCAAAATTATTTTTCTGGAGAGAGATGTCCTGGAAAGGCTAAGATTTCGCAGGGCACTTTTCAATGGCTCAAACAAATTATAAATATTCGTAATATGTTTGTAATATTGCCATTTGATCAAACACCTTATGTCACAAGCACATCAATACACTGAAGAAAATATCCGGTCGCTGGATTGGAAAGAGCATATCCGGTTGCGCCCTGGTATGTACATCGGTAAATTAGGGGACGGGAACCACATCGATGATGGAATTTACATTTTATTGAAAGAGGTTATAGATAACTGCATTGACGAATACGTGATGGGTTATGGTAGAGAAATTGAGATTGAAATACAGGAAGGATTGGTAAGGGTCAGGGATTATGGAAGAGGTATTCCTTTGGGAAAGGTAGTGGAATGTGTTTCTCAGATCAATACCGGTGGAAAATATGATAATAAGGCATTTAAAAAATCAGTGGGCCTTAACGGTGTAGGAACCAAGGCGGTGAATGCCTTGTCTTCTTATTTCAAAGTTCAGGCTATACGGGATGGTAAATCTAAAATTGCCGAGTTTGAGCGTGGTAATATCCTTAAGGAACATCAAATCAAGCCTTCTACAGAAGTCAATGGCACGGAAATTCAATTTAGGGCAGACGAAAAAATTTTTCCAAAATTCCGGTTTGTTCAGGAGTTTGTTGAAAGTAGGATTTGGAATTATGCTTACCTGAATGCCGGTTTGCGCATTCATTACAATGGCAAAACCTACATCTCAAAAAACGGCCTCAAGGATATGCTTGAGCGACGTACCGATGGCGAACATTTGAATTATCCTATTATTCACCTTAAAGGTGATGATATTGAATGTGTACTTACCCATGGTAGCCAGTATGGCGAACAGTACTATAGTTTTGTCAACGGTCAATATACGTCTCAGGGCGGTACCCATCTTAATTATTATCGGGAGGCAGTGGTAAAAACGTTAAGAGATTTTTACAAAAAAGATTTTGATGCACGGGATATCCATACTGGAGCCATTGGGGCCTTATCTGTCCGAATTGAAGAGCCCGTGTTTGAATCACAGACAAAAACAAAACTTGGTTCAACAACTGTAGCACCTGAAGGGGCTTCACTTCGTTCTTTTATCATGGATTTTGTCTGTAAGGAACTGGATTTGTATTTGCATCAGAATACGGAAACAGCGAAAGAATTACAAAGCCGAATTTTACAATCTGAAAGAGAGCGGAAAGAAATTGCGGGAATAAAAAAGCTTGCCAATCAACGTGCAAAGAAGGCAAATTTGCACAATAAAAAATTGCGTGATTGCAGGTATCATTTATCTGATACTAAATTGAAACCTGAAATTGCACAGGGAACTACACTGTTTATTACCGAAGGGGATTCAGCAAGTGGTTCTATTACCAAAGCAAGAAATCCTGAATTGCAGGCGGTATTCAGTTTACGCGGTAAACCCTTGAATTGTTTTGGCATGACAAAAAAGATTGTGTATGAAAACGAAGAGTTGAATCTTTTACAACATGCTTTGGACATTGAAGATGGTATTGAAAATCTTCGTTTTAACAAGGTGGTTATTGCTACAGACGCGGATGTCGATGGAATGCATATCCGTTTATTGTTGTTGACATTTTTCCTTCAATTCTTTCCTGAATTGGTTCGCAATGGACATTTGTATATTCTTGAAACTCCATTGTTTCGGGTAAGGGATAAGCAGCAGACTTTTTATTGTTACACCGACAAAGAAAAGAGATCTGCAGTTCAAAAATTGAGGGGGAAACCTGAAATTACTCGATTCAAAGGATTAGGTGAAATCAGTCCAGACGAGTTTTCTGGCTTTATTGGAAGTGACATTCGGCTCGAACCGGTGATATTGAATGAGGATTCCCATATTGAAAAAGTGTTGGAATACTACATGGGAAAAAATACTTCCGAAAGACAAGAGTTTATCATTGAAAACCTCCGTATAGATCTTGAACAACTGGATGAATTGGAAGTGAGTCATATGGAAGAAAAGCTTGTTTAAGCCTTTTTTCAATTGTCCTTGGGGTTTTTGTAAGTACTTGATCAGCAAAGTGGGTATTTAAGCTGAATCTAAATTCCAACATGGAAATTTAATTCAAATCTCTTGTGTAGCTAAAGGATAAACAAGGTACATCACAAAGGAAACTGCATTCAGCAGACCCATTGACAACTTTGCTATCGAAGAAGCTAACGCTGCATTAACGTAACCCCTCAACGGATGTTGTTGTAAATTCAGATGTGTAAGGTGATGACGAAAAATAGAAATTACAACTGCACAACTTGTCGGAGTTCTGGAATTTCAGGTCGTACAAATCCTTGAGCTTTTAATTCCTGTTGATACTTCAACTGAACATCGTAATCGCCATGGACCAAAAACAACTTTGAACAAGTTTTTTTCTGATTGGCTAAAAAGTCTGTCATTTCGTGTTGGTCACCATGTGCTGAAAACGAATCCATGAGTTCTATTTTGGCTCTGACTTGTTTTAGTTCGCCAAATAACTTAAGAGACTCAACCCCAGCCCTTAATTTTCCTCCAGGAGTTTCGGGGGAGCAATATCCAACCATGAGTATGGTATTTTTTGATTGTTCCAGATTATTGAATAGATGGTGTTGAATGCGACCCGCATTTGCCATTCCGGAAGCTGAGATGATGATACAAGGTTCGTTTGACGCGTTGAGTTTTTTGGACTCATTTACATCAATGATGTAGGATAATTTTTTAAACCCAAAAGGATCGGGATCTTTCAAAATGTACTCGTAAAGTTCTTCATCAAAGCATTCCGAATGCGCTTTGTAAATGTCGGTTGCACTAACGGCAAGTGGACTGTCTACATAAACTGGAATGTGATTGGGAAGTTGACCTTCGGTACACATCTGATCGAGCAGGTAAACCAATTCTTGAGTACGTCCGAGACTGAATGCGGGAATAATTAATTTACCTTTCCTGTGGAGACAGGTATCAGTAATAATTTTCAGAAATTGCTCTTTTTCTGCAGGACGTTGTAGATGAAGTTTATCACCATAAGTGGATTCGGTGATGACTACATCTGCTGGCCACATAGCTTGTGGATCCCTTAATATTGGGCGATTCGGACGACCGATATCACCACTAAAACCTAAACGCAGGTGGTCACCTGCCTGTTCGATCACCAGATTGACCGAAGCCGATCCGAGGATATGTCCGGCATCGGTAAACAATAATTTGACGCCCTTAGCAAGTTCTACCCAGCGATCATAGGACACGGCAATGAAATGCTTCATGGCACGGGTGACATCTGAAGACCGATATAGGGGTTCAATGTTTTTGATTTTTTCACCTGGTTTTTTCTTTCTCCGCTCGCTGATTTTTTTATTGAAATATTCAGCATCGCGTTCTTGAATATGCGCTGTATCCATGAGCATGATTTCCGCCAGGTCACGTGTGGCATGCGTACAGATAATGTGCCCTTTGAATCCGTCTTTTACAAGCTTTGGAATGCGACCGCAGTGATCAATATGCGCATGTGATAAAATTAAAATATCTATTTCCGCAGGTTCAAATAACCAATCTGAATTAATTTCATCTGATGTTTCATCATCACCCTGGAACAATCCGCAATCCAACAATATTTTATATCCATTTTCAAGATGCAAAAGATGTGAAGATCCAGTGACTCCCCGTGCCGCTCCGCAAAATTTAATTTTCATAGTTAACGTGATTTGACGAATGCTAAAAACTTTTCTAATTTGAAAACCAGATTCTCCTGTCCTGTGTATGCAATCATTTTTAATACATCAGGTCCATTGGTCTGTCCGGTAAGTATGACCCGTAGCAATGGAAACCATTCTCCCGGTTTGATATTGGCTTCTTTAATGGTGGACTGAATAATGGATTGAAGTGCTAATTCATCCCAGGAGGAAAGGCCGCTCAATTGTTTCAAAAAACTTTCAATCGCCGGTAAAAGCAAAGGATTGAATTTTTGATTTATATAAGCAAGATCGTATTTAGGGTATTGTTGGAGAAATAAAATACCTTGCGAATAATAATCATTCAGAAAATGTACCCTGTCCTTATACAAAGCATAAATTTGATCGATTTGAAAATCTTGCAATGGCATTTGATGTGCACTAAACAATTCAGCGATTTTGTGGTAGACGGTTGCTTTGGGAAGCAGGGATAGATGTTGTTGATTAAACCATTTGCTTTTATCAAAATCAAATCGTGCGCCTGACTTTACTATTTTATCCAAAGCAAACAAAGATACCATTTGTTCCATCGAAAAGACTTCTTGATCGCCACCTGGATGCCATCCCAGCAAGGCAAGAAAATTCAGTAAGGCTGAAGGCTCGAATCCATACTCTTTAAATCCTTGAAGTATAGAACCATCCTCATTGACCCAATTCATAGGAAAGACCGGAAATCCAAATTGAGCGCCATCACGCTTGGATAATTTTCCATTTCCACTGGGTTTCATGATGAGAGGGAGATGTGCAAACTGAGGCATTTCATGTTCCCAGCCAAATGCACGATACAATAAGAAATGATGAGCGGTGGATGGTAGCCATTCTTCTCCGCGGATTACATGGCTGATTTTCATCAAGCGATCATCGACCACATTGGCCATATGGTAGGTAGGAAGTCCATCTGATTTGATAAGGACTTTATCATCCAATTCATTCGTTTGAAATGTGACAGTGCCCCGAATGATATCCTGAATCATAACGGTCTCAGACGGGGGTACTTTCAAACGAATCACATAAGGTTCACCCGATTGAACCGCTGCTTTCCAATGGTTGGGTTCCATGGTGATGGAATTGCGCATGGACAGCCTGGTAATGGAATCGTATTTTTGATTTCCATCGCCTGAATTCCTAAGTTTTTCGAGCTCATCTGCTGTGTCAAAAGCATAATAGGCTGAACCGTTGTCGATGAGGTTCAAAGCATGTTGAAAATAAATTTCTCTGCGTTCAGATTGTCGATAGGGTCCAAATGGGCCGCCGTTTTCAGGTCCTTCGTCTGGATTTAAACCCAACCATTCCAAACTACGTAAAATATAATTTTCAGCCCCTTCCACGTATCGATTCTGATCAGTGTCTTCAATTCGAACGATGAATTGACCGTTCATTTTTTTGGCAAAAAGGTAATTGTAAAGCGCCGTTCTGATTCCACCAATGTGTAATGCGCCTGTTGGGCTTGGGGCAAATCGCAATCTTACTTCTCGGTTCATCTTTTAAGAATTTCTAAAGAGCCTGCAAATATGGCAACTAGTCTTCATAAGATATTGTTAATCACTAAAATAATTCATAAAATCCACCCAGCATTTCGTTTCTTTATACGTCCATACGAACAATCAGGCTACTATGTTTTATTTGAGTTTTACACCCAAATTCCTCCAACAAATGTTTCCGGATCTGGTATGGAAAATCAATACCCATGAAAAACTGATCTACCTCAGTTTTGACGATGGGCCCATTCCCGAACTGACACCCTGGATTTTATCCACTTTGGATGCATACCATGCCAAAGCCAGTTTTTTTTGCGTTGGCCATAACATTGAGAAACATCCACATTTACTGGAATCCATGTTGAGTCAGGGCCATACGATTGCCAATCATAGTTATAACCATTTGTCCGGCTGGGAAACTTCAAATTTGGATTATATCCTGAATGTTCGAAAAGGAGCCATTATTACCCAAAGTAAATTATACCGACCGCCTTATGGAAAAATTAAGCCGTCCCAGGCCCGTTTTTTAAAGCATCATTATAAAATAATCATGTGGGATGTGTTGAGTGGAGATTTTGACCCAGATCTGACTTCAGAGATGTGTTATCAAAATGTTGAACGCAATGCGGGACCTGGATCCATTGTGGTGTTTCACGATTCCTTAAAAGCAATGCAAAAATTGAAATCAGTATTGCCTCGCGTGTTAGAACATTTCAGTCTGCTTGGATATCAATTTAAAGCGTTGGATGAATTTAACCTAAAGCAAAATTCCGCTGTTTACCAACAGGAGATACCTGTTGCAGGATATTCTCAATGGCAGTAAACGAATGTTGAAAATCCTTGAAGATCTCAAAGAAAAAGCCGTCTGCAAGATTGAAGAGTCAATGGCGAATGATCATTTACTAACAAATGTTAGTTTTTATATTATACCCAAAACATGCATTTGAAATGCATGGCTTGCTCGCAGAGCCGACAGGACCGACTGTTTGCAAAACTAATCAAGCCATACAAAATAGCCTAATCATGAGGGAACTGAGCCATACTTCGAGAGGCTTGGTCAAAAGACCAAAATGTTGGACGGGGTGCATCCTGACAAATAAATAAAGTACATAATTGGTTCAACTTAATGTTCAAAATAAGTTTTTGCAAGAGATTTATTCATTTCGCCATTGCGCCGCACATTTAATGCCAACGCATGAATTGGGTTAAATGAAATACAAATAGGCCAGTGTGTAACATAGACGTTATAATGGCCAATGAACCCATGATTTAAGATCAATCCAATCAACTCATAAAACGGCTTCCAAGCACCCTGATGGTCAAGTAAGATTTATTAAAATTCCAGAATTATTTTTGATGAATGGAACCTAAAATGAAGATGGATGGTTTGTCAAGATGACGACTATATACCGCCGGTGTTAGTTTTTTAATGGTATAGATTTGAATGAATTCATCGGGTCCGCCAATGGACGAAGCCACGCATATTTTCATGTCAGAGGGGATGTGATGTATCAGGGCTTCAAAAACCTGTTTATTCCTGTATGGTGTTTCCATGAAAATCTGGGCTTGGCCGGTTTTTCTTGCTAAAGTTAAAATTTGTATCAAGGCATGTTTGAGACCCTCTTTTTTTGCCGGGAGGTAGCCGTGAAATTGAAAGTGCTGTCCATTAAATCCTGAAGCCATCAACGCCATGAGCATTGAATTTGGACCCGCGTAAGGTTTTACCGTGATGGAATGGTGATGGGCTAAAGCAACCAATTCCTGGCCGGGNNGGATAATTTCTGCAAACAATTGACCTGGATTATTTTGTGGAATCTCCAATACCGTCAAATTGGCCAGGGGCAATGGGTGTTGAATGGATTTAATAAAATGACGCGCCGTTTTCGCTCTTTCGACACAAAAATGCTGTAACTGACAACATGCCGAAATGGATTCCGCACTAAGTTGTTGAATGCTTGCGCCCGTGAGCGGCGTTGGGATCAGGTGTAAGATACCGGTTTCCATGGGGGCGAAGTTGGGACATTTATTTCGCATTAGCTCAGCAGTTTCTCTATTTATTTATTCACAATGCATTCAAAATGAAGACTTAAATCTTGTTGGGCTCATTACGGTTCTTTGTCGACCACCCCGTGATGCTGGATTCTCCTGGGTACAGTTTTGCATTGCCGGGTATTTTGGCTAACTTCGCCAGCCCTTTTGCACCGCATGAGTACTTATACGATTAAACTTCAGCAATTTGAAGGGCCATTTGATTTGTTGCTCTTCTTCATAGAACGGGATGAATTGGACATCTATGACATTCCGATTGCCAGAATAACCGAGGATTTTTTGGATTATATCCGGCACATGGAGCAGTTGAACATTGATTTGGCCAGTGAATTTATTTTGGTAGCTGCAACCCTAATCCGAATTAAAGCCAAGATGTTGCTGCCTCGTAAAGAACTTGATGAGAACAATCAGGAAATAGACCCCAGGAAAGAATTGGTGCAACGATTGTTGGAGTACAAATCCATTCGGGAAGTGATCGATAACTTCAGCAATTTGGAAGATGATCAGTATTTCAGAATTCCAAGAGGCAACATCAAGTCGGAATTTGAATCCCTGGCGCAAAAGGCTTTGGTAGATGCCGAATGGGAGACCCTGAATTTGTTTAACCTGATGAAGGTTTTTCAACGGGTTATGGATCGCTTGAATGAAACTCCAAAAAAAGTGGTTCACCGGATTTTCAATTATGAATTTGATATCGAGCTAGAGCAAAATCGCATCCTGGACCAGATTCGGTTAAACGGAAAAACGGGATTTGAACATGTATTTGAACATTGTGAAAATAGAATTCATGCCATCGTAATGTTTTTAGGCATATTGGAATTGGTCAATCTTCAGAAGCTGCATCTGGTCAAAGGGGATCATGTCAATCAGTTTTGGCTGGAAGAAAAGCAAGTGGAAGAACTGAATGAAGAGGAGGAGTAAGCTGCCTTCATTTTGCATAAACCTAATGGGTTGATATCCGTACCAAGAGTTCATTTTGATTGATTCATTTTCATCTGAATTAAGTTATAAATGTATTGAATTCTTAATTCCTCATGTGGATCTGAAACGTAAGTCAATTGATCAGGGCTTTGATTTTGTTTAAAGAAATTTTCCTATTTTTTCCTCCAGAGGAGAATCCTGATGTTTCATCTGAAATATTCATCATAGGGTGACGAAATTAATAAAGGAAAAGAGTAAAGACTATTTCAGAAAACTCAAATAAACCAATGGAGAGGATTGGAAGTTATTCAGTTCAAATGAATGTTGATTAATCCAAAGCGTTATCCCCAATCCATGCATTAGAGATGC
>JRYK01000250.1_pt1 | contig 59480 bp, 53 predicted proteins | sample 235381 | NCBI WGS metagenome assembly JRYK01 (sample SAMN03074220, study PRJNA261476) | activated sludge metagenome | biome: Wastewater Treatment Plant; feature: Wastewater; material: Activated sludge; isolation source: activated biomass of a wastewaster treatment plant treating hydrocarbon... ... | reverse complement strand
GCGATCCGAGCAGAAAGGCGACCACCGAGTAGTACATCAGCGGCCGCTCGTGCAACGGCGCCGACCAGGCGGGATCCCAGATCCGGATGACCCAGACGCTCGCCAGGTACATCAGTCCAAGACTGCCGAGCACGAAGCTGAGCAAGCCGATACTGCCGAGGACGTGCTGCGGCCGATGGCTGAAATCCGTCAGAAACTTGACGGTGAGCAGGTCGAGAAACCCCTTGACGAATCGGCGGACGCCATATTTCGATCGGCCGTATTTCCGCGGCCGATGATGAACTTCGATCTCGCCGATGCGAAATCCGCGCGCCGCGGCCAGGACTGGGATAAAGCGATGGAGTTCGCCGTAGAGCCGCACTTCGCGGAGTACCGCCGTGCGGCAGCACTTCATGCCGCAGTTGTGATCGTGCAATGTCACACCCGTAAGAGTGCTGACCAGCCAGTTAAACGCACGGCTCGGCAGAACTTTGTGCCAGGGATCGTGCCGCACGCGCTTCCAGCCGCTGACGACGTCGAACCCTTTGTCGATTTCGGCGAGGAATCGCGGGATTTCGGCCGGGTCGTCCTGCAGATCGGCGTCGAGCGTCAGGATGCAGTCGCCGCGCGCCGCTTGAAAACCGGCGGAGAGCGCCGCCGCCTTCCCGAAGTTGCGTCGCAGCCGGATGCCGCGGACTCGCCGATCGTCCCGCGCCAACCGCTGAATCGTGGCCCAGGAGCCGTCGGTACTCCCGTCATCGACAAAGATGATCTCCGCCTCGATCGCACCGTTGCGCAGCGTCGAAGCGAGTTGCTGGTGCAGCTCGTCGAGGCCGGCTTGTTCATCGACCAGCGGGATCACGATGGACAGCATGGTTGCATTTTCGATTTTCGAATGACGATTTTCAATTGTGGTCTGAATCGATCTGTCACCGGCGTGCCGGTACCGCGTGGCGCGCTCTCCTGTGCTAAGTGGAATCGAAATTCGAAATTCGAGAATCAAAAATAGTCCTAATATGACCGGATGACTGACACGCCGGATGAGAAACTCGAATCCTCGGAACCCAGGCCGCAGGGTGGCGTTCGCCGGCCCCACTTGGCGCCGCGCCGGCCGGAACCGCCGAAGCCGAATGAACCATTGCCCGGGCCGCCGCCGTCGCTGGATCGGCGAGATCTGGCGCCCGAGCCGCCGAAACTCCGCGAACTCGACGCTGCGATCGAGGCGGAACTCGAAGCCGCCCTCGCTGGATTCTCCGACGGCGATCTGGCCGCGGCGCCCGATCGCCCCCTGAGCGGCGCCGCGGGGGCGAAAGCGCCGCAGCGCGGCCGGGTCGTCGCTATTCACCATGCCGACGTGTTCATCGAGACGCCGGGGGGCAAATCCCAGGGCGTGATGGCGCTGACTCAGTTCGGCGACCAACCGCCGAAGATCGGCGATGTGGTCGAGTTCACGATCGACCGCTACGACCCTGCCAACGGGTTGCTCGTTCTCAACCGACAGGGCGCCGCCGTCGCCGCGGATTGGTCCAGCGTCCATATCGGCCAGGTCGTCGAAGCCCGCGTCACCGGCACGAACAAGGGCGGCTTAGCCGTTGACGTCAACGGCATTCGCGGGTTTCTTCCGATCAGCCAGATCGACCTATATCGCGTCGACAATCCGGAGCAGTTCGTCAATCAGCGGCTCTTGTGCATGGTGGCGGAAGTGCACCCGGAGGAAAAGAACCTCGTCGTCAGCCGGCGGGCGTTACTCGAACGGGAGCGGGAGGAGAAATCCGAAAAACTCTGGGCCGAACTGGCCGAGGGTCAGGTGCGCAAGGGAGTCATCCGAGGCGTGAAGCCGTTCGGTGCGTTCGTCGATCTCGGCGGCGTCGATGGTCTCATTCCGATCGGCGAACTGAGTTGGAGCCGAATCAACGACCCCGGCGAGGTCGTCCAACTCGGCCAGACCGTCGAAGTCGTGATCGCCCGGCTCGACCGCGAACGGCGGAAGGTCAGTCTGAGTCTGCGGCATCTGCAAGCCAGCCCGTGGGAGGCGATTGCGAGTGAGTTTCCGCCGCGGTCGCTGGCGACCGGCACGGTGACGCGGATTGCCGAGTTCGGCGCCTTCGTCGAGTTGCGTCCGGGAGTGGAGGGCCTGATTCACGTCTCCGAGCTGGCTCCGCAGCGGGTATTCAACGTCGGAAACGTGATCAAGGTCGGACAGCCGGTCGAAGTCATGGTGCTGAGCGTGGATCCTGAGAAGAAGCGGATCGCCCTGTCGCTGAAGCAGGCGCACCTGGCGCGCGAATCGGCGGCCCGAGCCGCCGAACCCGCGCCGACCGAACCGGAACCGGAAGCCGAAACCCCAACGAAGCCGCGCAAACCGCGAACCACGCCGCTCCGCGGCGGCATCGGCTCCGGCGGCCCATTGTTTCCGGAGGTACGATGAGACGTGTGCCGGTCAGAAGCTCACAGTGCCGACCGACGGCGGCGAGCGCAGCCGTGTCATCGCGACTGGTCTCGATCGCTCATCCTCTCGGCCACACCCGGCAGAAAACCGCCTTCAGATAACGGCTTTCCGGGACGTGCAAGAGAAACGGGTGATCGGGCCCCGCGCCGCCGACGTGGAGAACCTGCAGTTCCCGGCCGGCTTGCCAAGCCGCCCGGCGCAGCGATTCGAGAAAGTCGCTTTCGCGGACCAGGCCGGTGCACGAACACGTTAGAAATATGCCTCCCGGCGCGACGACTGACAGCGCCAGCTTGTTCATGTCGAAGTAGCGCTTCAGCGCGAAATCGATCGCATCCCTGTCGCGTGTCTGTTTCGCTGGGTCGAGCACGACCACGTCGAACTGCGGCTTGGACGGCTGAATGTCGCGCAGCCAGGTGAAGATGTCCGCCTGCACGAAGCGGATCTGGGAGCGATTGATTCCCGCATTGTGCCGGGCGGCGTCCAGGGCGGACTCGTCGAGATCGACGCCCGTGACCTCGGCCGCGTTGCCACGCGCCTTTGCGTAGACCGCAAACCCGCCCGTGTTGCAGCACAGATCGAGTACCCGCTTCTCCGAGCAAAATGCGGCCAGTCGCCGTCGATTGTCGCGCTGATCGGCGAAGAAGCCGGTCTTGTGCTTCGATCCCGGAGTCACGCGAAAGCGCAGCCCATGTTCGGTGATCGTGCCCGGCGGCGGCGGCGCGGGCGCCCGGCAATCGAACGACTCCTGCTTTTGCACGTGCTCCTCGGCAAACCAGTAGACCTGCGAGCCCGGATACGCCGCGGTCAATGTCTCGTGAATCGCCTCGCGCCAGCGGAACATGCCGGCCGAAAAGTACTCGACGACGAGCGTGCCGCCCAAGCGATCAACGACAAGCCCGCTCAGCCCATCGCCTTCGGAATGGACAAGCCGGTAGGCGTCGGTCACGCCGTCGAGCCGCAAGGTGTCGCGGCGGAGGCGAACCGCCCGGCCGATACGATCGCGAAAGAACGCGTCGTCGATCGGGATTTCGGGTTCCGTCGTCAGCACGCGCAGCGCGATGCGTGAGTGGCCGTTGTAGAATCCCCGGCCGACCCAGACGTCATTGCGGTCCACAATCTCGACGACGGACCCTGGAGCGATCCGCTCCGCTGGGCGTTCGACCATCTTCTGGAAGATCCAAGGATGGGAAGTGCGCCGCTCGGTTTTCAGTTTCACTGTTGGCCGATCGCTTGACGGTCCGTTCAACGCCGCATCCTCGTGCTCGCCGAAATCAATAGTTTTAGAAAGTGTAGAAAGACAAACACGAAAGCACGAAATGACGAAAACACGCAACGCTGCCTGTTCGTCGTGTTGTCGCCCTTTCGTGGTTTCGTGAAGGAATCTCTGCTCAGGGCGATCGTGCAGTCATCGAGCCACACCATGACGCAGCGACTTCGGATCGGCATCATCGGCGCGGGGGCCAACACGCGGTCCCGGCACATTCCCGGGTTGCGGGCGATCGAGGGCGTCGAGATCGTCGCCGTGAGCAATCGCCGGCCGGAGTCGACCGCCGCCGCCGCTCGCGAACTGGGCATTCCCAAAGCTGTCGATTCGTGGGAGCAGCTCGTCAGCGATCCGGAGATCGACGCCATCGTGATCGGCACCTGGCCGTACCTGCACGCGCCGATCGCCCTGGCGGCGCTCGACTGCGGCAAGCACGTGCTGACCGAAGCGCGGCTGGCGATGAACGCCGCGGAAGCGCACCGGATGCTCGCGGCCGCACGGGCCCATCCGAACCTCGTCTGCCAGGTCGTGCCCAGTCCGTTCGGGCTCAATGGCGATGCGATTGTGCGCGAACGGATCCAGGGCGGATTCCTCGGCGAACTGCGCGAAGTCGAGATCATCGGGCGCAGCGGCGCCTTGGCCGATCCGTCGTCGCCGCTGGCCTGGCGGCAAGACGCCGCCCTATCCGGATTGAACATGCTCATGCTCGGGATTCTGCACGAGACGGCGGCGCGGTGGGTCCCCCCGCCGATTCGCGTCCGGGCGCAGGTGCACGCCTTCATTCCGACGCGGGTGGATCCCGAAAGTGGCGTGCGCCGGCGGGTCGGCACGCCGGATAGCGTGCAAGTGCTGGCCGAGCTGGAGGGCGGCGGCCGGGCCGTCTACCAGATGAGCGGCGTCTGCCCGGCGGGCGGTTGCATGGTCATCCGCCTGTTTGGTTCCGAAGGCGCGTTGGCTTACGATCTCGAGAATGACAAGCTTCTCGGCCTCCGGGCGACCGACGTCAAGGCCGGGGCGAAAGACTGGCAGCCGATCCCGTTGCCGGCCGACCCGGCCCGCGGCTGGCGCGTCGAAGCCGACTGGATCGAGTCGATCCGCTGCGGGGCGCCCGTGCGATTCACTGACTGGGCCACCNNCACCGAGGCCGTGGCCCGCAGCGCGGAAAGCGGTGTGGCGGTCGAATTGCCGCTCGCCGAGTTTTCCGATCCCGTGTGACCGCGCTCTGACTAGCGATTTCCGCGCCACCAGCGTGGGCCGGGAAGCCAGACAATCGGAAACACGAACGCTAACAGAATCAGGCACTGGGCGGCCACAGTCGGCGTCACTCCGTAATGCAGTTGCGCGAAAACGGCGTGGGCGAACGTTTCTCCGCCGGCCGTGGCGACGATCTTGCTCGCGCTCAATTCGCCGAGGGCGAGGACGGCGACGGCTAACGCCGCCGCGGCTAATTCGGGCCAGACCGCGGGCAGAATCACAAGCTGGAATTCCTCTCGAGGCCGAGCGCCGTCGACCCGCGACGCATCGACGAGCGACTGCGGCACGGCATGGACTGCCGGCCAGACAATTGCCAGCGCGAATGGCCAGAGTCGCACGAGTTCCGCCCAGAAAACCGGCGCCGGCGATGGCCCCGCGTACAGCGCCCAGTGCAACCAATGCCCGCCAACCGCTTCCTCGGCGTCCAGCAGCGACTGGATAACTTGTGTCAGCCCCAGACCGATGATCGGCCCCGGCGCTGCCCAGCAGATCGCCGCGAGGACAAAGACAAGAGCGCGGAAGCGGCTGCTGTCCCGCGCCAGCCAAGCGGCCAAGATTCCCAGGATGCCGGCGGCGACGCCAATGCCGGCGGCCAGGGCCAGGCTGGCGACGATCAGCGGTCCGTGGGCTCGCAGTGTCAGAAGCATGACGTCCGCCGCCGCCGCCAAGGACCACATCGGCGGCGCTCCGGCCTGGCCGACGCGATCGATCAACGCGCCCATCGGCGTCGCCGTGAGGCCGATCACAACGACGGCAACCGCGGCGGCGACCGGCCAACGCCACCGGCCCAACTCGATGAGAGGCCGTGCTGATGCCGACGTTTGCACGCGGGGAATGCGGCGCTCGATGGCGCGCAGCGCCAGCATCAGCCCGACCGTCAGGCCGAGCATCGGCGGAATCGCCGCCACGGCTGCTCGGGTCACGGCTGATTCCGCCGATAATTGTGCATCAACCGGCTCGGGCAGAACGATCTGCGTGTAGACTTCCTCGGCAAACGTGCGCACCAGCACCATGTCGGTGACGGTGATCTCAGTCAGGGTTTGGACGAGAATCCACACCATGGCAACGCCCAGCGCCAGCCGGCATCGAGGCAATGTAACGCGCCAGAAAACGGTCCAGGGACTCGCCGCCAGCAGGGCATCGTCCTCCAATTCTGGTTCGACCCACCGCAAGCCCTGCCCGACAATCCAGACCACCCATGGGACGGCGGCGACCGAGTGAATGATGATGGCCGCCGGCAGCCCGCTCGGCCACGGCCTCCCCGGACTCGTGGTCATCGCGCCGAGGACGTTGCTGAGGAGTGTTTGCCACGCGGCGGCGAAGATCGGCAGGGGGACGAACAAGCCGAGCAGCAGGATTCGCCGCATTGCCGCTCGCCCCGGCGTATCGGACTTGAACAAGGCGATCGCCAGCAGCAAGCCGATGGGGAGAGAAAGGGCAATGACCCCGCCGGCCAGGGACAGCGACGTGAGCGCGAGATTGGCCCACCGGCTGAGGTCGCTCCCGCTTGGCCAACCGGCGGCGCGCGTGAAAAGCCCCGCCGACGGCCAGGCGATCGGCGGGGCCACGAGCAGGATCAGGAGAGCGGCAAGGGTCCAGCGCCATCGGCCCATGCGCATGTCTTACGCACTGGCCGGGTCATTTCTCCATCGCACCGGCCGGTGGCGCGGCTGGCTGGCCCGGCGGCGGTTTGACCGGCTGCGGCGCCGGCGTCACTGGAGTGGCGGCCGGAATCGCTGCCTTCGCCCCTTCCGTCTGCACCGGCAGCGGATCCGGATAGGCTTTGTCGTGCAGGCAGATGATCGTTCCGTCATGGGCGGCCAGCAGAACACGGTCGGTCGTTTCATTCTGAACGGGAAAATTGAAGCACTGGGTGTCGAGTTGACCGAGAGTGAAGCCGCGGCGTCGATCCAGAATGAGCAACCGGCCATGCCGATCGGCGGCGTAAACGAATTTCGGATTGATGGCGACGTAGCGAAATGCCGTCGGATTCTGCCAGATGCGCGTGCCGTATTCGCGGTCGAGTCGAATCAAACCGCCCAGGTCGGAGACGACGTACAGGTCATCATCGGTCGCCTGCGGCATCGTGGTGACAGCGCCGTTGGCAATGTAGCGCCACAGAAACACGCCGCGATCGAGGTCCACGGCTTGGACGACGCCGTCAGCTTCAGCGAGGTAAGCTCGGTCGCCGTACTGCCCCATCGGAGCCGAGATCGACGCCGGCGTCGGAATCTCGATCGGATTTCCGCCATCGATGCGCCGCACCAGGATAGCGAGATTGTCGGTGGTGGCTACCAGGACTTCGCGGGAGCCGATGACGGGCCGTTCTTGCACGCGGTGGGTGGTCTGATAGTCCCACAGCAACAGGGGTGCGTGCGTGGAGGCCAAGGTTGAAAACGCCTTCTTGATGTCGATGCCGCCGACGGCCGTGCGGCCGCCGACCGTGCGGACGGCGACGGTGGCGGAGCGATCATCGAAGGCGGTGCTGGCGGTGACAGTGCGGCCGGCGCCGCCGGCTGGCGCCCGGGCCGGCGCCGCGTTCACCGATCGCGCCGCCGCCACGCGCGGGTCGGGTTTGGCGACGCCCGGCCGGTCCACCGGTCCGAACATGCCCGCGGCGCTTTTCTCGGCCACGGGAACGAGCTTGATGTACTCCGGCGCGTCGGGCAGCAGGTACGAGGCCAGCCGGCCATTGCTCAGATTGATGTAAAAGGCGATGTTGTCCGCCGCCGGCGCGGACGACGGCGACGCCGGCAGGTCGACTTCCCAGCGGACCGATCCGTCGGCTCGGTCCAGTCCGAAGACCTGCGTGCCGTTCGCAACCAGCACGAGGTGATCGTTGAAGCCGACTTCTCGCGGAACAATGAGCCACTGACCAACCGAGTTCATCCAGCGCAGCCGCCCGGTCGCGCCGTCGAGGCAGACGATCCGGCCGTGAAGCGTCTGCACGATGACCTGCCCACCAATGTTCTGCACGGATGCCAGGCCGTCACGCATGCCGTCCATCGGAATGGTGACGCGCCAGGCCAGGTTCAAGTTGAGCCGATCGAGCGAATTGCGGTCGGGCAGGCTAGGTCTCGTCCAGACTCGCGGCCCGGCGGCGGCCGTTCCCGCGGCGAGTGCTCCACACAGAATCAGCAGTGCTGGCCAACGAACGCCGCGCATGCTTGTACCCTCGAAAGGTGGCGTGTCGGAGATGACAATCGCTACCAGAGTAGCAGGATTCCAATGGCCGGTGAACCGCAGACCGGGTGAAGCGGGGTCGGAGGCCGCGTCGGCCGTAACGGTTATGCCGCTGGTTCACTTCTTACCGAGCCGCCGCTTGCCAGCAAAGAACTCCGTCAGGATTTGAGAGCACGGTTCGGCCAGAACGCCGCTGACGATCCGCGCCCGGTGATTCAGCCGCTCATCGCTGGCGATCTTGTAGAGCGTCACGCAGGCGCCGGCCTTGGGGTCCGTGCATCCGAAGACGACCATCGGCAGTCGCGCCAGCACGATTGCGCCGGCGCACATCGCGCAGGGTTCCAGCGTCACGTACAAGATGCAGTCATCGAGGCGCCAGGAGCCGACGGCCTGGGCCGCCTGCGTGATGGCGATCATCTCGGCGTGAGCGGTGGGATCGCGCAACTGCTCGCGTTGATTGTGGGCGCTCCCGACGATGCCGCGCGATTGCGAGACGACGATCGCGCCGACCGGCGCCTCGTCCTCGGCGAACGCCGCCTGAGCTTCGTCGAGCGCCATTCTCATGTGCTCGACGTGAAACGGATGCCGCGGATCGTCCCACGGCAGATCGGGCCAGGCGGACACGCGGGCCTCAGCGTTCGGGTCGGGCGACTTGGGCATGATCGGAATTGTACCGGATCGGCGATGTCCGGTTTCCGGTCGGAAACGTACTCTGATCGCAGCAGGTCCATGCCAACGCCTTGGGGAGCGACGCCATGTTTCAGCTAGCCGCGGTGCAAAACGCCTTAACCGAGATGAAGATCGACGGCTGGCTTCTGTACGATTTCCGCGGGCTGAACGTGTTGGCCAAGCGCGTCGTGGATCTGCCGGCCGATCAGATGCTCTCGCGCCGCTGGTACTACTTTGTACCGGCCCGCGGCGAGCCGCGCAAGCTCGTTCATCGGATTGAGCCGCACGCCCTCGATCACCTCCCCGGCCCGGCCGACACCTATCTCCGCTGGCAGACCCTGGAAGAGAAACTCGCCGCGCTCGTCCGCGGATCAAAGTCCGTTGCGATGGAATATGTCCCGCGGAACGCCAACCCGTACGTGTCGCGGGTTGATGCCGGAACCATTGAACTCGTCCGGTCCTTCGGCGTGAACGTCGTTCCGTCCGGTGATCTCATTCAGGCGTTCGAGGCGACCTGGGACGACGACCAATGGGCCATGCACCAGGAAGCGGCCCGGCATACGCAAACGGCGTTTCAGGTCGTCTGGCAATTCATCGCGGAGCGCATTCGCGGCCCAGGCAGTGTGCATGAACTCGAAGTCCAGGAGAGGATTCTCCAGCATTTCCGTGAACACAAGATGGTGTGCGATCACCCGCCGATTTGCGCGGTCGGACCGCACAGCGGCGATCCGCATTACGAGCCGCGACCGGGGCCCGAGGGTACGATTCGCAAAGGCGACTTCGTGCTCGTCGATTTGTGGGCGCGGCTCGATCGGCCCCGGTCCGTGTATAGCGATCTGACTTGGACGGCGTTCGTCGGACCGACGCCCAGCGACAAGCACGTCGCCGTGTTCAACGTCGTCGCGGCGGCTCGGGATGCCGCCGTCGAGCGGGTTCGCAACTCATTTGCCCGCGGCGAACCGCTCCAGGGTTGGCAGGTCGATCGCGCCGCTCGGGACGTGATCGAAAGAGCCGGGCACGGCGAACATTTCATCCACCGCACCGGCCATTCGATCGGCCAGGAAGTTCACGGCAATGGCGCGAATATGGACGATCTCGAGACGCACGAGGAACGGCGCGTCCTGCCGCGAACCTGCTTCAGCGTCGAACCGGGGATTTACCTGCCCGAGTTTGGCGTTCGCAGCGAAACCAACGTATTCGTGGACAAGACCGGCCAAGTCCACGTCACCGGCGGCGACGTGCAGAAACAAATCGTCACGATTCCCGTGTGATCGCGACGCGGAGTCTTTAGCCGCGACGCGGAGTCGTAAGCCGCGACGCGCGGTCGTTAGCCGCGACGCGGAGTCTTCGGAGCGGAGCGCGATTCCCTAACCGAGTCGCTTGCGAAAAACGGTCAGGTCGTCGCCGTCCGAGTAATAGTCGCGCACGCGCGCTTCCTGTTCGTAGCCACGCTTCAGGTAGAATCGCCGCGTCGCTTCGTAGTTCGGCAGCCCCGAAGTTTCAATGAGGAGAATTCGGCCGCGCCGCGAGCGGACGTCGCTCTCCGCGCGTTCGAGCAACTGCGTCCCGATTCCGCCCGTTTGCTTCGACTTGCCGACGACGATCCACCACAATTCCCAAGTGCGATCGGTCATCGGCGTGGGCGCGTAATAGGCGAATCCGATTGGGCTGGCATCGACGTCGAACGCCACGCATATGTGACCGTCGTGGGCCTCGGACTCAAAGTACGCATCGAGCACTTCGCGCAGCGTTTCGATCTCCAGCGGTTTGAAGACGCCGGTCGATTCGGCCAGCGAGAGAAATTCGGGGATGTCGCTCGGCTCGGCCGGTCGAATCATGCCGCAATTGTATGACCAAGCTGAAAACGACGAGCGGCAGCCAGCCGGATGCTCATTCCTCCGACTCGCTGCCGCTACGGTTCGGACCAGAGTCAACGCCGACCGGCAAGCTGGTGCATCTCGGGCGTCTCGTCGGTCATTTCAGTTTACGATCGAAGTCAAGTGATGGATCGGCGATCGCCGAACCGCTCCGTCCAGACCGAATCGGACACGAAGCCGCCGAATTGACCGATTTCACTCGCCTGGTTTTCGAATTGGTTCCACCAGCGCGACCCTTCGCGGAGGAGCGTGAACGCGGCGCCGATGGGCCAGTACAGCACGCCAAGTCGTCGGGCCTGAGCCGTGTGCCCGCATTCATGGGCAAGGATCTCGCCGGCGCTGGGCCGACTCGAGCCGCCGGAGGCGATGCGCCGGCGCTCGTCATTCAACCGCCCGCCGACGACCTCCACGGGGCGGCTGCGCGACGCCGGACTGGCCGACTGCTCTTGGAGAACCAAGGCCGCAAAGTCCCAGCCGACCGCAATGACTTGATCAGTCCAAGTGATGCAGCAGCCTCGCCAGAGGGGCCAGCGACTCAGCGCATCGCGGCGGTGCGTGGCGAACACGTCGATGACGCGCCAATCGGATTCGTAAGTCGCTTTGCCGTAAATGCGGAAACACGGGCGCTGCGAACAGGCGCGCAGCGCTCCGGAGACCACGTCATGAAGCATGGTTGGAATCGGGCAGCCGCGAGCGCCGTCGGAGGTGCGGCTTGGGACGCGACGCCGCGTCCATCCGCACGATGCCGCCAGGCGACTTCGGCATCTCCGGCAGTCCGGCCCTCCGAACGAACGGCAGTATCACGGGCTCGGCCAGCGGCCGCGACGGCAACTGCGACTCAGCCGCTTGGCGATACTCGAAGTCGTTCCAGAGCCGCCGGAAACGCAGGTCGCGCGGATGGCGGAAGCGGGCAGCGCGCAAAACTGACCGCGCTTCGCGTTGCCGGCCGGCAAGACACATCCCCTCGACAAACCGGCTCAGAATCAAGGGGCTATCCGACCCCAGGCTCGCGGCCTTGCGGAGGGCGCTCAGCCCCTTCTTCAGCTGGCCCAGCTGCAAGAGCAGGAACCCGTAGTCCAGCCACCAGCTCGGTTGATCGGGATCGAGCTGCAACGCCTGACGATAATAGCGAGCCGCCCGCACGCCGTCGGCTTCCGCGTCCTGGTGGAGCGCTGTCGCCAGCTGATAGTAGTACGGGGCGTGGCTCGGGCGGTAGAAAATCACGCTGGTCAGATGCCGTCGGGCCTGACTGTAGTTGCCCTGCTCGAGGCAGATGGTGGCTAGCCGTGCGTGCGTCTCTTCCGCGATCGCGGCTGGAAGATCACGGAAACCTGCGAGGCGATTGAGAATTCTCCCGGCGTCCGCGGCGCGGCCGCATGCCTGCAAGTCGCGGCCCATGGCCAAGAGACATTCGTAGAGGTTGAGAGTCCGGCCCATTGCGATGCCTCCGTGCATGCCGGCGAATACGCCTCCATCCTGGAGGCTCGCCCATAAATTACCGACTCGGCAGCTCAGATTGCAAGAGAAAAGCAGCTGAAAGTCGAGAATTTTTTTCCTGCCCGCGAACCTGCGAAAAATGGGCAACACCCCAGATCGCCCGCGTCAGGGCTGGACGCCGAGCTGGTCGAGCACGAACGCCATGATAAACGCCTGTTCCTTCAACGCGTCGTAGCGGCCCGACGAGCCGCCGTGGCCGCCAGCCATATTGCACCGGAACAACAGCGGATTGCGATCGGTCTTGAGCGAACGGAGCTTGGCGACGTACTTCGTCGGCTCCCAGTACATCACCTGGCTGTCGTTGAGCGACGTCGTCACGAGGATCGACGGATAGTTTTTCGCGGCGAGGTTCGTGTAGGGGCAATACGACTTCATGTAGTCGTATTCCGCCTTCACGTTGGGATTGCCCCATTCGAGGTATTCCTGCACCGTGAGCGGCAGCGATGGATCGAGCATCGTGTTGATGACGTCCACGAACGGCACCTGGAGCACCGCCGCCTTGCACAAGTCGGGGCGCATGTTGATTGTCGCGCCGACGAGCAAGCCGCCGGCGCTGCCGCCCTGAATCGCCAGCCGATCCCGCGCGCAATAGCGATTGGCCACCAGAAAATCGCCGCAGGCGATGAAGTCGGTGAAGGTGTTCTTCTTGTTGAGCATCTTGCCCGCGTCGTGCCATTCCTGGCCAAGTTCCTTGCCGCCCCGGATATGCGCCAGCGCGTACACGACGCCGCGGTCGAGGAGCACCAGCCGCGCCGGCGAGAAGCTCACGGGCATCGACGCGCCGTACGAGCCGTAACCATAGAGCAACAGCGGCGCAGTGCCGTCGCGGCTCACGTCCTTGCGCGAGACGAGCGAGATTGGGATCTTGACGCCGTCCGCGGCTGTCGCCCAGACCCGTTCCGACTTGTATTTCGTCGGATCGTAGCCGGGCACCTCGGTTTGCTTTAGCAGCTTGCGTTCGCGGGTCCGCGGATCGTACTCGAACACCGAGCTCGGCGTAATCATCGACTGGTAGCTGAAGCGAAACGTCGGCGACTGAAACTCGGGGTTTGCATCGAGAAACGCCGAGTACGTCGGCTCGGGGAATTCAAGGCGATGATCGTCGCCCCCGGCGAAATGGCGAACTCGGATGTGCGGCAGCCCGGCTTCGCTCTCCGCGACGACGAGGAAATCGGCGAACGCCTCGCATCGAGCCAGGTACACGTTCGGCCGGTGCGGGATGACAACGGCCCAGTTCGCCGGCGACGGATTCGCCTCTGGCGCGCTGACGAGCTGGTAATTCTTCGCATCCCTGTTGGTCAAAATCAGGAACTGTCCGTCGCGGTGATCGATGGAGTACATGTGATTGGTTTCGCGCGGCAGGACGACGCGCCAGGTCCCGGTCGGATTCTCGGCCGGCAGCACGCGCGATTCCGACGGTGTGGACGACGCCACGGACGAGACGAGAAACTTCTTGTCGCGCGTGCGGCTCACGCTGAGCCGGTAGAGTTCATCCGGTTCCTCGTAAACGAGCACGTCGGCGTCCTTCGGCGTGCCAAGCCGATGCCGCCACAGTTTGTGAGCGCGCTTGGCGGCATCCTCCGTCACGTAGAAGATCGTGGCGTTGTCGGCCGCCCACGAAATGCTCGACACCTTTCCGAGCCGATCGGGCAGAACCTCGCCGGTGCGCAAGTCCTTGATGAACAACTCGTACTCGCGGAATCCGGTCGTATCGGTCGTGTACGCGAGCAGATTGGCGTCGTCGCTGACTTGCTGCTGCCCCAGCGAGAAGAATTTGTGACCCTTCGCCATCGCATTGCCGTCAAGGAGGATTTCTTCCGGGGCTTGAAGGGAACCTTTCTTGCGACAATGCACACGGTACTGCTTGCCCTGCTCTTCCCGAGAGTAGTACCAATAGTCGCCGCGGCGGACGGGCACTGACAGGTCGGTTTGCTTGATGTGGCTGAGGATCTCGCTGTAGAGTTTTTCCTGGAGCGAATCGAGCGGCCGGGTCACTGCCGCTGTGTAGGCGTTCTCGGCTTCGAGGTACGCCGTGACGTCGGGCGTGCCCTTTTCCCGCAGCCAGAAGTAGGGATCGACGAGCGTCTCGCCGTGAATCGAGCGCGTCACCGGCTTCTGCTTGGCGACTGGCGGCTGAGCGCCAGCCAGATCGAGCCGCGACGGCTCCGCTCCGGCGAGCGCGGCGACGAGGATCAGCGATCCAACACCCGGGATGAGGAGTTTCATGGCCGGTAACCATTGGGAAAAGTTGCCGCGGCCGCGACTTGACTTGACGCGGTGCATGCGTTCATCCTACGGTAGCGCCATTCCGCCACAAGGGGATGTTCCGTGCCGCGGTTGATCGTCATTCGCGGGATCGACGAAGGGCGTCAGTTCGAGCTGAAGGGGCCGAAGCTCGGTATCGGCCGCGATGCCGGCAACGCGCTTCATCTGCACGATACCGAGGTTTCGCGCCGCCATGCCGAACTGCGGCTGACGCTCGACGGGCGGGGCTACCGCATCGTCGACCGCAGCAGCGTCAACGGCGTGTTCGTCAACGGTCAGTCGATTCAGGACGCTGTGCTTCGCTCCGGCGATCAGGTGCAGGTCGGGCAAACGGTCATGATCTACACCGCGGAGGCCGGGCCCGGCGACCTGGCCGAGCGCATCCGCATGATCGCCCGGCAGCCGAGCGAGCCGCCGCTGGCAATTGTCGAACGGGTCGATGACGCGACCGGCAGCCGCATCCTCTCCCACCCGCACGACGTCGCCTCGCCGTGGCTCAAGACGCGCCTGGCCAATCTCGCGGTGCTTTACGAAGCCAGCCAGGCGATCGGCGCGTTCGACGACCTCGACCGATTATTCGATCGATTGCTGGAATTGACGTTTCAATCCATCCCAGCCGATCGCGGCTGCATCTTGCTGCGCAACGCCGACACCGGCGTTCTGCAGCCGCGAGCCGTGCGCTGGCGGCAGCCGAGCTCGGGGCGCGACCTGGCGATCAGTCATACGATCACCGATTATGTGCTGGGGGAGCGCCAGGGGATCCTGGTGGCCGACGCGGCGCACGACAGCCGCTTCCCCGCCGGGCAGAGCATCCTGCGAACGGGCATCCGCGAAGCGATTTGCGTGCCGATGCGCGGCCGGAACGACGCTCTCGGCGTCGTCTATCTCGATACGCTGTCGCCGCCGCCGCGCGACGGCAGCGCGCCGTCGCCACAGTTCAACGAGGATCACCTGCAACTGGCCAGCGCCTTGGCGCACCAGGCGGCGCTGGCCGTGGACAACGCCCTGCACTACCGTGCGCTGCTCCAAGCCGAGCGGCTCGCGGCCGTTGGCCAGGCAATTGCCGCGCTGTCGCACCACATCAAGAACATCCTGCAAGGTCTGCGCAGCGGCGGCGATTTGCTCAACGCCGGGATCCGCGACAAGGATGAGCAACTCCTGCAACACGGCTGGCGGATCGTCGAACGGAACCAGTCTCGCATTTACGATTTGGTTCTCGACATGCTCTCATACTCCAAGGAGCGCGAACCGGTTCACGAGCCGGTCAATCTGCACGCGCTCGTCGCCGAGGTTGTCGAACTAATGAAGCCGCGCGCGGTCGAGCTTGGCGCCGAACTCCGAGTCGAAACGAGCGAACTTCCGATACTGATCGGCGATCCCGAGGCGATTCATCGGGCGATCCTCAACCTCGTGGGCAACGCGCTGGACGCGGTGGCAGGCCGATCGCGGCCGGTCGTGGAGATCACGACGGAGCGCAGCGCAGACGGCGCCTGGGCAGTGGTCGCGGTTGCCGACAACGGCATCGGCATCGCACCGGAGCAGATGCCCGACCTGTTCAAGCCGTTCGTCAGCAGCAAAGGTTCGCGCGGCACCGGGCTGGGCTTGGCCGTCAGCCGCAAGACCGCGCGAGAACACGGCGGCGACATCACGGTGCAGAGCACGCCGGACGTCGGCAGCGTCTTTACGCTCAAACTGCCGCTCGCATCGCCGGCCGGTGAGTGACCGACGTTTCGTCACATCCCGCACTGTTTCCCCGGTCCGCAGGGTCTTCCACGAGACCGTGCCGAAATTGGTTTCAAGCCCTGCCCTGCCATTCCATGTGGTTCCATCGACCGTCACAATGACCTGCGTCCTGGCGATGTCTGAGGCGCTTCGAAGTGTCATGCCGACTTGGGGAAGCGATTGGCGCTGGCGATCGGTGCTGACGGCGGCGATCCTTGCGGCCGTCTGGCCGATGAGCGATGCGCGCCCGGCGGACAACGCTCCTCGCCGCAGCGACGCGGTGCTTCTGCTCCAAGCGAGGGCGGCGCTCGCCGACGATAAGGTGCTCAGCCGGTTCAACATCGGCGTCCGCGTGGCCGACGGAGTGGTCACACTGCACGGTCCCACGTCAACACACGACGCAGCTCGGCAAGCGATGGCGCTGGTCGAACGCATCTCCGGCGTCCGCGGCGTGCGAAACGAACTGTACATTCCCGCACCCGACGATCCGCTGTCGCGCGTCATGCCGCGCCCGGTGACGACGCAGCGGGCGCTGACGCCGCTGGACCCGCAACCGGCGCCGCCCCCTGCCCCGCCGCCACATCCGGCCGCGCCCGCGGCTCAGCCGGTGTCGCGCTCGCTCAGCGAGGAGATCGCGCGGCTGCGCGATCGCGACCGCCGATTCGCCGACATTCGCTTTGAAGTTAACGATGGCCGGGTGATCCTCACCGGAACTGTCGCGAAAGCTCGAGATGCCTGGGAGTTCGCGGAGATAGTGAATCGGTTGCCGGGGGTATTGGGTGTCCTCCATTCAATCAGAGACACGATGACTCATTCGTCGAAGGGATACCCATCACGTCGAGATTAGCCGCGCAATAGTACTGAAATCCCGCTTGACATTCGCTTTCTCGCCTGATTAGACTTTCGGTCGAGCAACTGTTTTTGGCCTACACCTGGAGACTGACATGAATCGCAGTTTCGTTTTCGTCGCATAAATGATTACCTGCGCACTGCCGGTCACACAACAGGTTCATGCGCAAGGTGCGAACAAAGTCGAATGGGATCTCAAATACCCAGTTGGTGGACGCGGGAATTTAAGATCAAGGGCACATCCTCAGCAAAGCCAGGTTCGCAGGCTGTGTCAGTTACGCTGAACTACCGACTGGTCGGCACCCAGAATCGGACTGCTGTCAATCTTGAAACAGGTCCCTACAAGTGGGGTGAGTACGTCCAGAACGCTGACCCTGGCATGTATGAAATCAAGATCGTCGTCCGGTTCCGCGAAATCGCAAGCCCCAGCAACACAGAGGGTCGGTCAGTTGAGGGTCAAGTCACTGTTCGGCCGCGGCCAGATGAGTAATGACATCCAAACGCAGTTAGGCATACTGCCATGACTCGTCGGCCAGGTATGACGCATATTGAATTACTCGTAGTTTTCGGGATTCTCGCCGCGGCCGTGGCCCTCAGCTTACCAGCCGTGCAGAAATCCCGTGAAGCAGCACTTCGAGCGAGGAGTACGAACAATCTGCGACAGATCGCGCTGGCAACGCAGCAGTTTGCATCCACGAATCAGGATCGTTTGCCGCACCTTGTCGGCAACAGTCTGACGCCGAATTACGCCGGCAACAGTGGCACGATCTTCGTCGCGATTCTGCCGTTTCTTGAATCGGCTTTTGGCGCAGGGCCGGACGCCATGATAAGGGTGCGCGTGCCCATACCTGTGCCGGTGTTTCTGAGTCCCGCCGATCGATCCGCCGACCGCATTGACTTCGGCAACACGAATGGGGCCATCGGCGCGGGACTGTGCAGCTATGCGGCCAATGCGCAGGTCTTCCGCGATGGACCGCGCCTGCCGGCCACGATCCCCGATGGCACCTCAAACACCATTGCGTTTGCCGAGCGCTACAGCGTCTGCAGGTCGATCTTCGGGTATTGGGTAACGGACATCTTTCCAGCCAAACCTTTCAGCGTCCACCGACCCACATTTGCAGACCGGTCTGGCTATGCCTTTCCCAACTACATTCCGATTCCAGGATATGACGACGTCTACCCGGTGACCCAGATTTCGAGTGTGCCCCCGGTATCGGTAGGCAGCATTCGGGGCTGGACTTTTCAAGTGGCTCCCAGTTTTGAAGCATGCGAGGACATCGTCGCTCAGACTCACCATGCTTCTGGAATGCTCGTGTCGATGGTTGATGGTTCCGTTCGCACGTTGTCGGGGCTCGTCAGTCCGCAGGTATATTGGGGCTTGGTGACGTCGGCACAAGGGGAAGTGGTTTGCGTGGAGTGATAGACGGGTGCCATCCTCAGGACGTGGACTGAAATTCTCCCGCACCACTACGGATGCTCTCCCACTGATCCGGTTTGACCAGCACTTCGCGGGCCTGGCTGCCGTTGTACTCGCCGACGATGCCGTCCTCGGCCATGTAGTCGATGAGGCGAGCCGCCCGGCCGTAACCGATGCCCAGGGCGCGCTGCAGGAGCGACGTGCTGCCCCGGCCCTCGCGGACGACAATCTCGATCGCCTGTTCGTAGAGTTCGTCGCGGGCGCGCATACGCTCCATCGCGCCGCCGTGGCCGGATTCTTCCGTCGTGGCGATGGACACCAGGTCCGGGGCAAACGTCGGCTCGGCCTCAATGTGCGACACGACGCGGCGAATCTCGTCGTCGCTGGCATACGTACCCTGGGCGCGAATCAGCGTGCTGGTGCCCGGTTGCAAAAACAGCATGTCGCCCTTGCCGAGGAGCTTATCGGCGCCCATTTCGTCCAGAACGACGCGGCTGTCGGTCCGGCTTGTGACCTGGAAGCAGATGCGCGCCGGGAGGTTGGACTTGATCAGACCCGTGACGATGTCCACCGTCGGCTTCTGGGTCGCCAGGATCAAGTGGATGCCGGCGGCTCGCGACTTCTGCGCGAGCCGGATGATGTGCTCTTCGACGTCCTTGCGGAACTTCATCATCAGGTCGCCGAACTCGTCGATGATGATCACGACCGACGGCATCGGATGGACAAAGCGCTGGCGATCTTCCTCGTCAACGGGCTGGGCGCGCGAGAGGATTTCGCTGAGCGGCGTCTCGTTGTAGCCGGCGATGTTGCGCACCCGGGCGCGGCGGAGCAAGTCGTAGCGCTCGTCCATCTTGTCCACGGCCCAGGCGAGGATCGCTTCGGCCTTTTTCATGTCGGTCACGACGGGGTGCATTAAGTGCGGGATCCGCCCGTACTCACTCAGTTCGAGCATTTTCGGATCGATCAGGATCAGCTTGCACTCTTCCGGGGTGCGGCTCATCAGCAGGCTGAGGATGACAGCGTTGAGGCAGACCGATTTGCCGGTGCCGGTGCGGCCGGCGATCAACAGGTGCGGCATGTCGGCGAGATCGTGCACCAGCGGCCGGCCTTCGGTGTCCTTGCCGAGGTAGAGCGGCAGCCGGGCGGCGGCGGCCTGCCCCGCTCCCGTCGTGATCAACTCGCGCAGCCGCACCGTTGCCCGCTGTTCGTTCGGCACCTCGACGCCGACGGTGTTCTTCCCCGGAATCGGCGCGACGATGCGGACGCTGGGAACTCGCAGGTTCAGCGCGAGATCGTCGGCCAGGGCGGTGACGCGGTTCACGCGAAGACCGGTTTCGAGCGCCACTTCGAATTGAGTGATCACCGGGCCGGTGTTGATACTAACGACCTTGACCGTCAGGCCGAAGTCGGCAAACGTGCTCTCCAGCAGGGCAGCTCGCTCTCGCAGTCGTTGCTCCTGCTCCTCGTAGCGGAATGGAATCGGCTCATCGAGGAGTTCGATCGGCGGCAGGTCGTATTCGTCGTCGGCGGTGTCTGCGGTGCGCGCCGGCGTGCGAGCCGGCCGTTCCGCTTTTCGGCTGGCGCGAATCGGCACCGGCTTCGGCCGCGCCGACAGCCAGCGGCGCATGGCGCGGCCGAGGGCGAGCAGTTCCCGGCCGAGCCAACGCACGCCATTGCCCACGTACCGAGCCACGGCCAAAAGGACGCGGTCGATTGCCAGCGCCAGTCCGGCCAGCAACGCGCCGCCGAGGATCGCGGCGCGGGCCGCGGTTCCGCAGTTCTCAGTCAGCAGCGTCCAGAGCCAGGCGCCGATCGTGCCGCCGCTACCGGCGGGAAAATCGCGCACCCATCCCGCGCCGAAGCGGTCGGCCGCCACGGCCGCGGCCGGGATTAGCAGCAACCAGCCCGCCAGCCGGCGAACCCACGGCAGCCAGCGCGGACGAAAGAACAGATCGATCGCCAGCGCCAACCATCCGGCCAGCAAGACGATCACCGACAGGCCCAGCGCTTCGAACAGCGACCGGCCGACCCAGGCGCCGATCGGACCGAGCCAGTTCTGGGTGTGAACGCGAACGCTGGCCCAATCGTCGGCCAAGTCGGCGGCAGAGGTGGTGGCGACGGCCACGGCCAGGACGCTGCCGATGGCGAGCAGCACCAGCGCGGTTGCATCAAAGCGCGGATCGGGGTCAGCGGGTTCGGGTCGGCGCGGCGGCATGCATCGCCTCCGTGGCGGCAAGACTCTGGCGTATCCGAATTATCGCCGCCGACGCATGCGGTTCTTGCGGTTCCGCCCGGCGAATTCGGCCCGACGCTCCGCATCCCGCCGCTAAAACACCTACAACCGTCAGCCGCGGTGTTCGAAGAGTTGGCCGATGTTGCACGTCGCGCTGTGGGAACCGGAAATTCCGCCGAACACGGGGAACATCGCGCGGTTGTGCGCGGCCAACGGCGTGCCGTTGCACCTCATCGGCCGGCTCGGATTCCGGCTCGACGACCGCGACTTGAAGCGAGCCGGCTGCGACTATTGGCCGCACGTCGATTGCCGCCGGCACCTGACCTGGGATGATTTCTTCACCGCCATGAGCGGCTCGCGCATCATTGTCGTATCCCGACATGCGCGGGAGAATTACTGCCAGTTCCGTTACGCCGACGGCGACTGTCTGTTGTTCGGCAGCGAATCGAAAGGGCTTCCCGACTCCATTCGCGCCCGCTTTGCCGATACGGCCGTCACAATCCCAATGAGCACGCCGCACGTGAGAAGCCTCAATCTCGCCACCGCGGTCGGCATCGTCTTATACGAGGCGCTGCGACAACGGAATGGCTGGTAAGTTCGGCCGGCCAGGGCGAGATTTCCACCGGATTGACATGCCGGACGCGTCGCTCCTCGGCCGATGATCTCGGTAGCTCGACTGTGCACACCAGGGATTGACACCACGATGAACGCGCCGGTCGTCGCGCTGCCGTCGTTCGACGAATTGCGCGAGTATGTCCGCCGGGCCCTGTGCGAGCGGGATCGGCTCGACCCGGACCAGGCGACGTTTCGCCAGGCGCGCATCCGCCGTGGTGAACGCACCTGCGGCCTGTTCTTTTTAATGCTCGGACCCCACCAGCAGCGCAACTACGCCCTCTGGAGCGGCGACGAGCATCGGCTACTGTTCTACGACGCCACGGGCAACCGGTTCCGAGAGGTGCGGCTCAGCGACGCACCGGATCCCGAAGCCTGCGATTTGCGCGCGGCGTAAAGCCGAACGCTGCGATTTGGCAATGCGAATCACGAAATCACGAAAGGGGAAAGCACGACACGGCATGCTTGTGTTGTGATTTCTCGGCGTCGAGTTTTCGTGATGACCACTGTTCGAAGCAGTCCATCACACGTCGAGCCAGTCGCCCGGCTTGAGGATGATGGGCTCGCAAAGATGCGCCGAGCGCACATTGGCGGCCCAGGCGTTGGCATCCTGCCGGATCAGGTCGAACGTGTTGTAATGGATCGGCACGGCGCGGGCCGGCTTGAGCAATGCCAGCGCCCGGAGCGCGTCGTCGGGGCCCATCGTGTAATTGTCGCCGATCGGCAACAGCGCCAGGTCAATGCCCTCTTCGCCGATCAGCCGCATGTCGCCGAACAGGCCGGTGTCGGCGGCGTCGTAGACGCGGCGGCCGTCGTTGAACGTGAGGTAGAAACCGCACGGGTTGCCGCCGCACGAGCCGTCCGGCAGTTGTGAGCCGTGGAACGCCAGCGTGAGCTTGACCGTGCCGAACGGGAACTCGTGGGCGCCCCCATGCTGCATGCCGTGGACGTGCGTCACGCCATGCTTCTGCATCCAGCCAGCGATTTCGTAGTTCGCGATTACGGTGGCGCCGGTGCGGCGGGCAATGGCGATCGCGTCGCCGACGTGGTCGCTGTGCCCGTGGGACACAAGGATGAAATCGGCCGGCACCTCCTCCGGCTTGGCCGCGGCTGACGGGTTGCCCTTCAGGAACGGATCAATCAGGACGTGCTTGCCATCGCTCTCGAAGAGGAGGCAAGCGTGACCGAGCCAGCGCATGCGCGTCATGATGTGGTCCCTTTCGCTACCAGACCGGCGGTTCGTCGGTGCTACAGCCCAGTTGTTTGACCAGGTACGCCATCTGACCGATATGGTTGTTGATGTGCGACACACAGACCAGGATCAATCCGAAGTGCGTCGCGATCGGGTGTTCCTTTTTGTCGTTCGGCGCCGTCCAACCCGCGTCGTCGAGCGACCGGATGGTCGCGGCAACCATGCTCACGGCATCGCGGAACCGGGCGAGTGTCTGCTCCGGCGGCGGCGGGTTCGGATCATTGAACTCCTTGGGCCGATCCCGGATGTAGCCGGTGCCGGCGATGCCCGCGCCGATGTAGTGGTTCAGATTCCCGGTCAGGTGCAGCACCAGATGGCCGATGCTGTTCCCGAAGGGAAACGGCTTGACATAGACCTTGTCGCGCGGGACGGAGCGAACGGCCTTTTCCACGCGCCCGGCCAAGTGCTCGAGATAGCGGACGAACTCGTCGGCGATACACACGCGCAAATTGTTCATGGCAACAACCTCGGTTGATGTTGTTATAGTTGGGCGGCGATGGCCGATTGGACGCTCGCCGGGCCGAGTTACGGATTTCGGGCCAGCAGATAGACTGAGCCCATTCGTCCCGAGCCGAGCGGCGTGAAGGCGTTGAAGCGGAAGTGCTGAATCGCCGCGAGGGCCTGCCGCGCGGCTGTTTCGTCGGCTCCGATGGCGAAGAGAGGCCGGGCGTCTTCGCAAATCGTCCAGATGCCGCCATCCGAGCGGAGCGTGAGTCGCTCGGGATGCAGCGGGCGAAACGACACGCCGACTTGCGGGCCGCTCGGCGCCTGGCCGTGACTCAGGCAAAACCCGAAGCCGCGTTCGCCGAACCGGCAGATTGACGTGCAGCGAAATTCGTTCAAGAGTGCGGCGGTCTGACGGGCCTCAATCTCGCGCCGGCCGAATCGCCCGAGGACCGTTGGCCCGGCCGCGAGAGTCCAGCCGTCGCCGTCGCGCTGCACCTCGACTCGTCGGTAGTCGAAGGAGACGGCGCGCTCGAGCACGCCAAAGCCGCGAATGGCGAGCGGTTTCTCCGTCGGCACAGCAAAACCCGCGCTGGCCGATGCCGGGCGGATCGGCGATGCGGGCGACATCGTCAACGCGGGTTGCGGATCGCGCATCGGCACGCGCAGGCTTGGCAGCGGCTGGCCGATGACGGCAATCTGGTTGAAACCGTGCCGGCGGCAGATGGCCAGAGCCTCGCGCGCGTCCGCCTCGACCGGTCCGAAATCGTAGAGAGTCTGCCGGCCGTCGCGCAACAGCCAATGCCCGTCCCGATTTTCGACCCGCAGTCCGTCGGGGTCGAACGGCACGATCGTCCGGGAACGGACCGGCGAACTCGGCGCCGCCCCGTCGCTGAGGTAATACTCGAAGCCGCCGACCTGGCCTCGAGACGTGACTCGCAGCGCTCGCAACAGGGCCTGCGCGGCGCGCGCGTCGGCTTCGTTCCGTCCGAAATCCTGGATCAGCACGTCACCGGACCATAACTGCCACCGGCCGGATTCGACTTTCAATCGTAATGCCGCCGGGTCAATGTCCTGCGATGCCGGCGCCCGAGCTTCCGGCGGCTGGGCCAAGCCTCCCGCGGCGACCAGAAAGCAAGCAGCGATAATGGCCAAAGCGAGCCGCATCCGTGCGAACCTCGGTCAACTCTGACGGCGATGCCGGCGCAGCACCGCAAATCTGATTATCGGCTCGGAGTTGGGTTCAAGTTGAACTGGGAAAATGACGCTGGGGCAAGCCGAGCGATACCGCTGGTGCGGCCCCGGATCTGGACGACCTCGCACGTCTTTTGGGGGCGGCGACAGTCGCGGGATGGAGGGAGCTTTCGCCCTTGGTCCAACCCTTCGGCAGCGTGGCAGCCCTGGACGTTATATCTTTAGGCCCAACGCTTTGCGTCCCCGTCTTTCGAACGGGTTTGCCCTTTCGAGATTGAAAGGCGTTGTGATCCGGGCGATCGATCTCTCGACTTGCCCCCGGCGACGCCACCAATTCTGACGCCGCCGTTTGGTCAACTCCATTCGTAGCTTACGATTCGCCCATATGCAAACTCGATCGGCCCTTACGTGATCTCGATCTCGAGAATCTCGAAGCGGATCGTCCCCTTCGGGACGGGAATCTCGGCGATCTCGCCGACCTTCCGGCCGACCAGCCCCTGACCCACGGGGCTGGTGACGAGAATCTTGTTGTTGTCGTGGTCTTCTTCGCCGGGGCCGACGAGTACGAACACCTCTTCCTCTTCGATGTCGAGGTCGCGGACACGCACGCGGGCGCCGAAGACCACCATGTCGCTGGGCAAGCTGCTCTTGTCGATGATGACCGCCCGGCTCAACTGACTCTTCAGGTCATTGATCCGCGCTTGCAGGATACCCTGATCCTCCCGTGCGGCGTGGTACTCGGCGTTCTCGCTCAAATCGCCGAGATCGCGCGCCGCGGCGACGCGCTTCGTCACCGCCAGCATCTCGACGTTCTGCAGTCGGTCGAGCTCGGCCTTCTTCTTGTCAAACCCTTCCCGGGTCATCGGAATGCGCTCGTCCGGCATGGGAAACGATCTCCTGCAAAGAGGGGGGCAAAGCACCCGCAGCGTCGGGGTGGTCAGGGGGTCCAATCGTCGTCCGGAGAAACAGCGGCGCAGAATTCGGCGAGCAAGCGGGCCGCCCGTTCCAGGTCCGCCAGTGCGACGACCTCGACCGGGCTGTGCATGTAGCGGTTGGGGATGCTGACCAGCGCGGCGGCGACGCCGTCACGGCTGAGTTGGATGGCATTGGCGTCCGTGCCGGTGGCCCGCGGCGCTCCCCGCACTTGCACGGGGATCTCGTGCGCCTGGGCGGCCGATTCCAGCTTCTCGAATACTCGTGGGTTGATGTTCGCTCCGCGATACAACACCGGACCGTCGCCGAGCTTCGTGTCGCCGAGCAGCTTCTTGTCGTCGCCGGGAGTGTCCGTGGCGTGCGTCACGTCCACGGCAATGCCGACCGTCGGATGAATGCCATAGCTGCTCGTGGTCGCGCCGCGCAAGCCGAGTTCTTCCTGCACCGTGGACACGACGTAGATGTCGGCTTTCAGCGGGCGACCGTGCAGTAACCGCAGCGCCTCGAACACGGTCCAGACGCCGACCTTGTCGTCCATGCCGGGCGACGCGGCCAGGCCGTTGCGCATCTCGCGCACGCCGAGGGTGAAGGTGACAGTGTCGCCGCGGCGGACGATCGCTTCGGCGTCGGCCTTATCCTTCGCGCCAATGTCGACCCAAACGTCCGTGAACTGCGGGACCTTGGCCCGCTCTTCCGGCGTGAGTAGATGCGTCGCCCGTCGGGAGATGACGCCGTGGACCGGGCCGCCCTTGGTCCAGACCGTGAGGTGCTGGCCGAGCAACAACTGCATGTCCCAGCCGCCGATCGGCTGAACGTAGAGGTAGCCGTTGTCGTCGATGTGCTGGACCATGAGGGCGATCTGGTCGCAGTGCCCGGCGAGCATGACGCGCGGGGCCGAACTCCCACTGGCGGCCCGCCGCAGTGCGATCACGTTGCCGTGGCGATCGGTGCGGACCTCATCCGACAACGGAGCGGCCCAGGCGCGGACCACGTCTTGTATGGACCGCTCGTAGCCTGACGGACTCGGCGTCAAAAGCAAGTCGTGCAGAAACTTTCGCGATCGATCGTGCATGGTGCGGGCGATTCCTCCGGCGCGATAAACAAACCGGCCGGGCAGGCGTCAGGCCCTGTCCGGCGGTATCGCCATTTTATGAACTGCCGCGGTCGCGGGCATCGGTCGCAGCAGTCGTTATTCCCGGTCCGGTCGTTACCGACTCGTGACAGTGGCGGAGCCGAGTCGCCGGTATACTCGCGGTGGTCCATTCCATCTGGCCAAGGAGTTCGAAAATGAAAGCGGTCCTGGTCCCAGCGATCCTGTTGATCGGCGTCGCCCGGCTTGTTGCCAGCGAGCCGAACCCGGCGATCGACATGGCTCAACATCTGCGCGTGGCCGAGGAGGCGGCGCGCCACCGCGAAGCTCGGCGCGTTTCCGAAGCCGAGTTCATCCGAATGAGCCGCGAGCCGGGGGCTGTTGTGCTCGACTGCCGCAGCCGGGAAAAATACGACCTGCTGCACGTCCGCGGCGCAATCAACCTGAGTTTCCCGGACATCACCGTGGACAGCTTGCGGCGCACTTTGCCGGACAAGAATACCCGGATCCTGATTTACTGCAACAACAACTTCAAGAACGCCGAGGAAGCCTTCCCGGCGAAGGTCGAGGCGGCGGCCCTCAATATCTCCACTTACATTACGCTGTACACCTACGGGTATCGCAACGTGTTCGAACTGGCGCCGCGAGTCGATCCCAAGCACTCGCGCCTGGAATTCGAGTCGAATGTCCCCCAGCGGTGAGCGCTTAGTGTCGAAAGTGCCGGATGCCGGTGACGATCATGGCGATGCCGTGTTCGTCGCAGGCGGCGATCGATTCGGCGTCGCGGACGGAGCCGCCGGGTTGCACGACGGCGGTGATGCCGGCGCGGGCCGCCGCGTCGATGCTGTCCCGGAACGGAAAGAAGGCGTCGGACGCCAGGACCGCGCCTCGAGCGCGCTCGCCGGCCTTGCGTACGGCGAGGTCCGTGGAATCGACGCGGCTCATTTGCCCAGCCCCGACGCCAACCACCGCCCGCCCTCGGGCCAGCACAATCGCGTTGCTCTTCACGTGCTTGCCCACCAGCCAGGCGAACATGAGATCGGCGCGCTCGATGTCGGTCGGCTGCCGCTGGGTGACGACCTTGGCATCGGCGAAATCGTTGTCCCCGGCGTCGCGCTCCTGAACCAGCAGGCCGCCGTCCACGCGTCGGTAGTCGAGACCGCGCGGCGGGCCGTCGGACGGGCCGGCCCGAAGCAGGCGCAGATTCTTGCCCCATTTCGGTTTGGTCGTGAGGACTTCTAGTGCGGCCGGGACATAATCGGGCGCGATGATCGCCTCAATGAATCGATTGGGTTCAGCGATCAGTTCCGCCGTGGCGGCATCGACCGGGCGGTTGAACGCCAGGATGCCGCCGAAGGCGCTCAGAGGATCACCGGCATATGCCAGGCCATACGCCTGGGCCGGCGTCTCGCCCACGGCTGCGCCACAGGGATTGTTGTGCTTGATGACGCACGCGGCAGGGGCTGCAAACTCGCGGACCAGATTCCAGGCGCTGTCGAGATCGAGGATGTTGTTGTACGACAGTTCCTTTCCATGCAGGATCTCCGCCGCAGCGATGGCCGGCCAACGCGCACTGGGGTCCACGTAAAACGCGGCGCGCTGATGCGGGTTTTCACCGTAGCGCAGGCCCGACCGGCGAACCATGGACACCAGCAGGCGATCGGGAAAGCCGTCCGGCGGCAAGAAGTAGTTGGCGATGGCGGAGTCGTAGGCGGCCGTGCAGGCAAAAGCCGCCGAGGCCAACCGCTGCCGCGTCTCCTGGCTCAGGGCGCCTCGACGGTCGCGCATTTCGGCTAACACGGCATCGTACTGGCGCGGATCGGTGACGACGGCGACCAGGTTCTTGGCCGCCGCCCGGATCATCGACGGTCCGCCGACGTCGATATTCTCGATGATCTCCTCGCGCGTGCTGCCAGCCCGGGCCACCGTCTGCTCGAATGGATAAAGATTCACAATAACCAGGTCAATCGGCTCGATGCGATGCTCGGAAAGCGTGGCCATGTGTTCCGGGTTGTTGCGCACGGCCAGCAGCCCGGCGTGAATCCGCGGGTGGAGCGTCTTCACCCGGCCATCGAGCATTTCGGGAAAGCCCGTGACATCGCTGACGTCCGTGACCGCCAGCCCCGCGGAGGCCAGGGCTTTGCGCGTGCCGCCGGTGGAGATCAGCGTGACGCCCAGATCGGCCAGCCCGCGCGCAAATTCGACGAGCCCGGTCTTGTCGCTGACGCTCAGGAGGGCCCGGCGAATGGCGACGTCGCTCATGCGATCACTCCATGTCCGATGGCAGGGTTGAGGGAATCAATGCAATCGTCCGGTCGTGGCGTCGCGCCCTGGCGCCGCCTGGCAATTCGATCGCGGCCGAGGGATTGAGGCACCACTGCGCCAGTCTCCGGAATTCCCGCTGTCCCATGTCCGCCCGAGGCCAGCGTTCGCGCCGCCAGATCGCGGTGAGAACGTCGGCCAGCGACTCGGGTCGCAATTGGCACAGCGCAGCGCGATCGAGCACGACTGCTCCGCCGGAGCGGGGCCGCTCGATTCGCGCCAGGCGTCGGCGCAGCCGATGCGCTTCCCGCCGACGCCAGCGCGCCGCCTGACTTGCCAGGCGCGTCAGCGCTTCCCTCACTCGCGGATTGTATTCATTGCGAAGAAGCGGCATCAGCGAGAATCGCAATCGATTGCGCGTGAAGCTCTGATCGCGGTTCGTGGCATCGTCGCGCCAGGACTGACCGAGAGCACGCAAATACTCCTCAATCTCGCCGCGAGTCACTGTGAGCAGTGGTCGAATGAGAATCGAGTCCTTGCCCAGAGGGCGCGTCCTGGGGATGCCGGCCAGTCCGTACAGGCCGGTGCCGCGAATCAGCCGATGCAGGACGGTTTCCGCCTGATCGTCGGCCGTGTGCGCCGTGGCCACGAAGCGAATCTGTTCGCGCGCGGCGATATCGCGCAGGGCGCAGTAGCGCGCGGCGCGAGCCGCCGCGGACCGATTGCCCCGGCCCAGAAATACAGCGGGATTCAGCCGCGCCTGCCGGAACGGGAGCCGCAACGATGCGGCGAGGTCTTCGACGAATCGCGCATCCTCGTCCGCAGCGGCGCCGCGCAGACCATGATGCACATGCGCCACGACGAGCGGCTCGACGCCGGTCTCGCAGCAGGCCCGCAGCAGGGCCACACTGTCGGCTCCGCCGGAGACGGCCGCCACCACGCCGCCCCCTCGCAGCGCGCTCCGGCCGAAGAATTCCTGCACCTGTTCGGGAACGCCATGCGACCGCGCCATACGCCACCGCTTCCGGCGATCGCTAGAATGCGGCGGTGATGGCCGCCGCCGCTCATGCCGTCGCTGATTTCATCCTACGGCCGCGCGCTCGGCGCGTCCTGGCGTGGTCCGCGGCAATCACGGCCACGGCGGTCCACGTTTGGGCTGCCTGGCATTCGTATGACACCTTGCGTCACGCCGACGATCCGACGCAAGCGCGGGCCGATGGCAACTTCGGCCACACGCTGATCGACTTCGCCGGCCAGTGGGTGATGGCGCGCATCGTCGCGTCTGGCGCTGGACATGAACTCTACTCCCGCCTCGTTCAGCGGCAGGTCATTGACGCCGCGTTTCCCCAGGCGGATGAAGCCCCGCGGGCCGCGACCAGTGATGCCGACAAGCTCTTCGGCTGGATGGTGGAAGTGCCGGGGACGGGGCCCGAACGGCCGATCGGCGGGGCTTTGTATCCACCGACGCATGCCCTGCTCTTCTCACCAATCGGATTGCTATCGCCGCGATACGCGTACCGAACCGCTCAACTGCTGGTCGTGGGACTCACATGGTTCACCGGCTGGATGTTCCACCGTTTGAGCGGCGGCCAGGTCTGGTGGCCGGTCGCCACGCTTTTCCTGATGGGCTTCCCCGGCTTTCAAGGCGCGCTCCACTTGGGGCAGAACAGCCCACTCTCCTTGGCCATCTTGACGGCCGGCTGGCTGCTCGTAGCCCGCGGTCGACCGTTCGTCGGCGGACTGATCTGGGCGATGCTCGCCTACAAGCCGACCTGGGCGGCCGCGTTCGCGCTCGTGCCGATCGTGACTCGGCGGTGGCACATGCTGGCCGGCATGGCGCTGGGCGCGGCGGTGTTGGTAAGCGCGACGATTCCCGTCACCGGGATCGCCTCATGGTTCGATTGGATGCGGGTCGGAGGCGTTGCGGCCCGGCATTATGAACTCGACGAAAACTGGGTCTTTCTCAGTCGCGACCTGGTCAATCTGCCGCGGCGCTGGCTGCTCGACTTTCAAGCGCCGCTTGGCGAACGAAATCGGCAGTCCGCTGCTTTCGCTGGATGGTCGCTATGGGCGGCCGTGTTCGGCGCGACCGCGCTGCTGGGCTGGCGGCGGCCAACGCCGGTTCTCGGTCCCGCGGCCGCGTTTGTCGGACTCGGCGCGTGGCTGACGTGCTATCATTTCGTCTATTACGATTCGTTGCTGGCGGCCCTGCCGGTGTTTCTTCTGCTCACGGGTGCCCGGTTGGAATGGCCGACGTTGCACCTTCCGCCGTTTGTCTTCGCGACCGTGGCGTTTCTCGTGACCTATGAGTTGGCGTTTGCCTGGCTCGATCTCGAATGGACGATCCCGATCCGATTCGATGTGTCGTGTTCAGAAGCGGGGTTCGCGCTGTCCACGAAGCAAAACGGAACACCGTGGGACACGCTTGCTCTCATTGCGCTCTGGGTGTACTGCGGAATCGCGGGTCGAGGCGCGAGCGACCCGGCAATCTGCGGCCGCGCTTCGACTTGAGGACGATGGGTGCTCGAACTTCATGAACTCGGCGCGTTGGCGGCGGCTTGGTGCTGCGTGGCGCTCCTGGCCGCTTCGGTCTGGGCGCTGCTGCGTCGCTGCCCGGAGGTCCCGGCACCGACGAACCCGCCCCCGGAGTGGTCCGGCCACCATCTTGCGGCCGCCTTCCTCGTCTTCTGGTTGATGCCGGCACTCGCGCTGCCGCTGATATCTCCCGACGCGCTAGCCCGCTGGTGCTACGGATCCCCCGTGTCCGACGCTGTCAGCAAATCATTGACGCTCGCCGCGGCGAGTCTGCTGACCCTGCCGCTCCAATTGGCGGCGTGGTATGCCCTCGCCGTCTCGGCGCAGGTCAATCCGCCGGCGCGCCGGACGATGGTCCACTGGCTTTCCGACACTCGATCAGCCATGAAGACCTGGCTCGCGCTCACGCCCATCGTGTTCGTTGTGTTCGTCGGATCGGTGCTCGGGTACACGTTCTTATTCGGCAGGCCGGAGGAGCATCCGCTGTTGGCGCCGTTCCAGGGCGCGACGCCGCTGATCGTCGTCATGTTGCTGGCGGTTGAGGCGATCATTGCTGCGCCAATTCGGGAGGAGTTGTTGTTCCGCGGCGTCTTGTTGCCGTGGATGGCCGCTCGAGATCGGGCCGGCGACGGCGGAATGGTGTTCGCGGCGCTGGCCGTGCCGCTGGTCCGGTGGCTGAACGGCGCGGAGATACTCCCAGTGGCGGCGAGCGGGCTGGCTTCCACGGCCCTGGCCGCGACTCTATGGATTGCGTCGCGGCTGGTCGGAGAGCGCTGGATTTCCGCGGAAGCGCCGCCGTAATCGGATTCTGTCCGGCGGCGCGCGGCGGTCCGCGCGGTGTTCGGGAGCGCGGCCATCTTCGCCGTCTGTCATTGGGCCGTGCCGCCGACGCCCGTGCCCTTAGCCGTGCTGGCGGTTGGCCTCGGCTTCCTGGCATTGCGGACGCAGGGCGTCTTCGCGCCAATTCTCGTGCATGCGTTATTCAACGCGGTCGCTTTCATGGAGTTGGTGATTCGGTGAATGGAAGCGCGACAACTTCGGCCATCCGGCCGCCGGCGTGATCGATCCGCAATCGCGTGCCGGGCGCTTCGTGACCCCGGCGGACGTAGGCCAGCGCGATCGGTCCGAACCGCGGCGAGATGGCCGATGAAGTCGTGGTGCCCACGTCCTGACCCGATTCCGAGACGACGCGCGATTTCGGCGCGACCGCTGGACCATCCTCCAACCGCAGCCCGCGCAATGTTCGATTCACGTGGCCGGCGCGATCGCGGGCCATGACGATCGGTTCCTGACCGAGATAGCAACCCTTGTTGAAGCTCACGGCGTGCGCACGGCCGACTTCCAGCACGAATCGCGCCTCGTCCACGTCGATGCCGACAATCGGCGTCCCGGCCTCGACCCGCAGCCACTCGAACGCGGTCGCGCCGGCCGGCCCGGCTCCGGCGGCTCGCAAGGCGTCCCACACTTCGGCGGCACGCTCGTTCCGGCACACAAGGTCGAATCCGGGTACGCCGAGCAGATCGTTTCGCCGAATGCTGCACGTGCCGCGAGCGCCGATCGTCCGTTCCATGTGTTGCAGCGGCTGCAACTCGGGCACCGGCGCATCGATGGCCGTGGCGAGCACCGTCGCCGCGTTGGGGCCGGCCAGGTGAATCTGTGCGAAGTCCCGCGTGCGGTCGATGACCTCAAACTGTTCGGCGATGTGGAAGCGCTCGAGATGCTCGCGGAGGATTTCGCCGCGCCCGGGAGCGACGTCGATCCAGAGCGCGTCCTGTTCCCCGGCGACGCGGAGATGAAAAATCCAGGCAAAATCGACGACCTTGGCCGTCGCCGTGCAGAAGAACGCCTCGCAACCGCCCCCGAGCGGGAGGTTGAGAATGTCGTTCGTGCACAGGTTATGCAGGAAGCTCGGCGCGTCGGGGCCGACGAGTTCGAGCTTCCCGCGGTTGGAACAGTCAATGATGCTGGCGGCGGCGACAAGCTGGCGATATTCCGAGAGAGCGTCGCCGAAATCGCTGGGCATCTCCCAGTCGGCGACGATGCCGAAACGGGCCCCGGCCCGCGTGGTTCGCTCGTGGAGCGGTGAACGCAGTGTCATCACGAGTCCTCATCGGTGACGGAGACGATGAGCCGGTGAGCGTCCGGCAGAATGACGCAAGACGCGGCGGCGTCCACCAGCCGCTGCAATTCCGCGTTGTCGACCAGCGGCGTGACGAACAGAGCCTCGGCGTCGTCATCGGGCCATTGACTCATCACGTAGACGCGGTTTTTGTCCACCGTTCGCAGCCACTGGAACGCCGTCGCATAGTCAGGCGGCGGGTGCGATTGAAGTGCGGCGAGGGCGGCCGCGGGGCCGGCGTATTCGCCAGCGCTGCTCAGACCCTGGCCGAACTCAGTTCGAACGTCGGTGAGGACGGCGATCACTCCGCCCGGGGCAACGACCCGCGCGGCGCAGGTCATCGCGCGGGCCACGTCGGCGGTCTCCGCGTGCGCCGGGTCGCCGCTGATCGCGGCGACGGCCAGCCCGGCTCGGCGATCGACCGTCGCTCGCCAACGCGCATCGAGCGCCTTCCGGCCCAGCGCCGCCGATTCCGCAGCGCCGCCGATGACGGCGGCGACCGAATCGCCGGCCCCCGCGAGCACTTGCACCAGAAACGGCGCCCCGAGCAGCCAGAGTACCTCCTCGGCTTCGCGGCGCAACGGCCAAGGCTCCGCTCCCGGCGCCGCCATCGTCAGAGCCTTTTCCCAGTTATGCTGTGTTTCCGAATCGCTCAGGGCCGGGTAAACGAAGTCAGCCGGCCCGACGTATCCATGCGCCGCATCGAAGCGCAATTCGGATAGGACGATCACCTGGTCGGCTTCGACGACAGTGCGATTCAAATAGATTCGACGGCCGCTTCGCGTTGTCGCCAGATAGGCCAGGCCGCGCCGCTGTGCCGGGTCATGGCCTTCGACGCGGACGCCGCCGAACCGATCCGGAATCGCGTCCACCCACGGGCGCTCGATCGACGACTTTGGATGGACGATCGTGACGGCATCCGGCGCGACGCCCGCGGCGGTGACGTGGTCCAGTATCGCGCCGATCATTGCCGCCAGATCCGTGAGTCGCTCGTCGACGACGATCGCCAGGTGATCGTCGGGGGTCAGAGATTGTCTCAGCGGCGGATAGTCGTGCGGCGATTCCAGCGCCGTGCGAAGAGCCGTGGGCACGTCAGCGACCGGCTCCGCGACGCCGGGACGGAGCAGCCGCCGCAGCTTGTCGGCCGGCATCTGAACGCTCGCGTGCTTCAGGCCATAGTCGATTGCCAGTTGCATCAGGGATATTGTCCCGCCGGCGTCAGTGGCGGCAACAGACCGGGGTGGCAGTCGGTGCGAATTGAGTTACAATATCGTTCAGTGGCACCTCGACGCAGTCGCCGGTGAGCGTCGCTGCTTCCGCAGCGGGTGGGTGTTTATTGAACTTATCCTGATTTGTAGACGCGGAGGTCTGGTCCATGTGGAGTCTCGATCAACACGCTGTTCCACAGATTCAGACCCCCTTGCCCGGGCCACGCGCCCGGGCACTCTTGCAACGGGATAATCGCTTCGTTTCGCCGTCGTATACCCGATGCTATCCGCTGGTGGTGGCCCGCGGCTCGGGCTGCGTCATTGAAGACGTGGACGGCAATCGCTTTCTCGATCTCACCGCGGGAATCGCGGTGACCTCGACCGGCCATTGCCACCCGGAGGTCGTCGCGGCGATTCAGGATCAGGCGGCTCGGTTGCTGCACATGTCCGGAACCGATTTCTATTACGAGCCGCAGATCGATCTTGCGCAGCGATTGGCCGAGGCGTCGCCGGGGCCGTCGTCGAAGCGGGTGTTCTTCACGAACAGCGGGGCGGAAGCGCTGGAGGCGGCACTGAAACTGGCGCGGTTTCACACCGGCCGATCGCGCGTCATCGCCTTCCTCGGCGCGTTCCACGGGCGCACCTACGGCGCCATGTCGCTGTCCGGATCGAAACTCGTGCATCGCCGGGGATTCTCGCCGCTGGTGCCGGACATCCATCACGTGCCATTTCCACGAAGTTGCCCGGCCGGCGGGTCGTGTGCCGCTCGAGGCGAGACGTGCAGCGTGGTGCGCGACATCGAGGAACTCATGCACCGCGTCGCGCCCCCGGATGAAGTCGCCGCCGTATTCATCGAGCCGATTCAGGGAGAAGGCGGCTATCACGTCGCGCCGCCGGCGTGCCTGCCCGCGCTGCGTGCACTCTGCGACCGCCACGGCATCCTGCTTGTGCTGGACGAAGTGCAATGCGGCATGGGCCGCACGGGAAAGTTCTTCGCCTACGAACATTGGAACATCGAGCCGGACATTGTCTGCCTCGCCAAGGGCATTGCCAGCGGCATGCCCTTGGGCGCGATTGTGGCCCGCGATACAGTGATGGATTGGCCCAGCGGCAGCCACGCCAGCACCTTCGGAGGGAACCCGGTGAGTTGCCGGGCGGCGCTCGCGTCGATCGATTTGATCCAACGGGAGTACCAGGCCAACGCGGCCGCTCGCGGCGAACAGATTCACCAGGCGCTGCTCGATCTGCTGCCGAAGCACGAGGTGCTGCGCGAACCGCGCGGTCTCGGATTGATGCGAGCCGTTGACGTCGTCGATCCCGACAGCGGCGATCCCGATCCCGAACTGCGCGAGGCCATCATCCAGGCGGCATTCGAACGCGGACTGCTGTTGCTGGGCTGCGGCGAAAGCGCGATCCGGTTTTGCCCGCCGCTTTGCATCACGGAGCGGCAGATCGAGATCGCTTTCGGCGTCCTCGATCGCGTGCTGACGAACTGCTGCGACAAAGTGCCCGCTGCCGCGTTATGAAATCCCCCGCTCAACGCGCCGCCGAACTCCGCCGGGAAATCGACCGGCACAACTATCTCTACTACGTCAAGAACAAGCCCGAGATCTCGGACCGCGAATTCGACGAGTTGCTCGCCGAGTTGCAGCAGCTCGAAAAAGACCATCCCGAACTGATCACTCCCGACAGCCCGACGCAGCGAGTCGGGGGCCAGCCGATCGAGGGTTTTCGCACGGTCGAGCACCGTGTCCCGATGCTGTCGATCGACAATTCATACGATCCCGACGAGTTGCGCGAATTTGACACACGGGTGCGGCGGGCGCTGCCGGGCGAGCCGGTCACGTACGTCGTCGAACTCAAGATTGACGGCGTCGCCATGTCGCTGACCTACGAGGACGGCGCCCTCACGATCGGCGCCACCCGCGGCGACGGCGAGCGCGGCGACGATGTGACGCACAATATTCGCACCATTCGGGAAGTGCCGCTGCGCTTGGCGGGGTCGCCGCCGGCCTTCGTCGAGGTTCGCGGCGAAGTCTACATGGATCGAGTCGAACTCGAACGAATCAATGCCGAGCGTGCAGCGCGCGATGAAGAACCATTCGCGAATCCCCGGAATCTGGCCGCGGGAACGCTGAAGCTGCTCGATCCGAAGCAATGCGCCCGGCGCCGACTGAAGTTCTTCGCCTACCAGTTGCTGCCGGACGATCTGCCCGGCGTCGCCACGCATCAACAAGCGCTGGCCCGGTTGCGCGAGTTTGGATTCCACGTGAATGAGCACATTGCGGCTTTCGATGCCATTGACGACGTCATCGCTTGGTGCCATCGCTGGGAGAAGGAACGCCTCACGCTGCCGTACCAAATCGACGGCATGGTCGTGAAGGTGGACAATCTCGATCAGCATCGGCGGCTCGGCATTCGCACGAAGTCGCCGCGATGGGCCGTGGCGTACAAATTCACGCCCGAGCAGAAAGTCACGCGGCTGACGGCCATCGACGTGCAGGTCGGCAAAACCGGGAAGTTGACGCCCGTGGCCCGCCTCGAGCCCATCGTGCTGGCCGGGACCACTGTGACCAACGCCAGTTTGCACAATGCCGCGGAGATCGAGCGCAAGGACATCCGCATCGGCGACATGGTCGTCGTCGAAAAAGCCGGCGAGATCATTCCGTACGTCGTGGCCAGCAAACCCGAATTGCGCACTGGCGCCGAGAAGAAATTCCGCATGCCGAAAACGTGCCCGGAATGCGGCGCGCCGGTCGAGCCGGACGAAAACGGCGTCTTCTACTATTGCATCGGCCCGGCGTGCCCGGCCCAGTTAAAAGAGCGGCTCAAGTTCTACGCCGCGCGCAACGCCATGGATATCGAAGGTCTCGGTGACGCCCTCGTGGATCAGTTGGTCGAGACCGGGTTGGTGAAATCAATTCCAGACTTGTACCGGCTGAGGCTGGAGCCGCTGATCGAGCTCGAGCGCATGGGCGTGAAATCCGCGCAGAATCTGCTCGACGGGATCGCGGCCAGCAAATCGCGGGGCCTGGCACGGCTGCTGACGGGCTTGGCGGTGCGACACGTCGGCGACCACGTCGCGGATTTGCTCGCGCAGGAGTTCGGGTCGATCGATGAACTGATGGCGGCCAGTGAAGAGCGGCTGGCCCAAGTCGAAGGGATCGGTCCGCGGAGGGCGGCGAGCATTCATCACTTCTTCCACTCCGCGGCCGGGGAAAAGACGATCGACGAACTCCGTCAGTTGGGCGTCCGCATGACGGAGCCGAAGCGCGCCGCGCCGACGTCGCCGATCGCCGGCAAAACCTTCGTGGTGACCGGCACGCTGCAAAAGTACAGTCGGGAGGAGATCGAATCGCTGATCAAATCGCTGGGCGGCAAGGCGTCGGGCAGCGTGTCGAAGAAGACCGACTATGTCGTGGCCGGCGAGAAGGCGGGCAGCAAACTCGAGAAGGCGAACGCACTCGGCGTGCCGGTGTTGACGGAGGACGAGTTTGATGCATTGATCGGGAAATGAACTCGAAGAGAGTCGAAACGGCGACGATCTGATCAATTTGCCGTCGCTGACGAATCCTCCGCTCGGCGTCGAATTCTCCGACTCATCGCCGTCACGGGGAACAACGTTGTCGATGAGATTGTGCTGTGGTTCCTGATGCGTTTTCGAACGACTGATGGCCCGCAAGCGCTGGCACGGCTGACATGAATGGGGCCGACATTCGGCTCGTCCGCGTCGTCTCGGCCATTGATTCCGAGCGTTACCAATCCTAAGGCAATCGCAATGAAATCTCGAATCCGGCGGCGGCCTTGTCGCGGCCGACGCGGACACGACACGGATCCATTCCGAGACGCAACCATGCTCAGTCGGTTCCTCGCCTTGACGTTCGGCATCTTTGCGGCATTCGCGATCGCTTCGGCCGATACCCCCAGGCCGCACCCGATCACGCTCGACGACATCTGGTCGGTCAAACGCGTCGGGCCGCCGGCAATGGCGCCGGATGGATCGGCATGCGTCGTCGAAGTGACCACGTTTCCGCCCGACAAGGACGAAAGTACGTCCGAACTCTGGCTGCTTTCGACGGATGGTCGGCGGCAACGGCAGCTGACCAACTCCGGCACGAAAAATTCCGGGCCGGCCTGGTCGCCGGACGGGCAATGGATCGCGTTTACCTCCAAGCGCGACGGCGAAGATGTCGCTCAGGTGTACGTCATGCCGGCCGCAGGCGGCGAGGCACGGCGAATCACCAAACTGCCGACCGCCCCGTCCAGCGTGAAATGGTCACCCGACGGCAAGTCGGTGCTTTTCATTGCGTGGACCTGGCCCGATACGCGCGACGACGACTCGCACCGGGCCCGTGAAAAGCAACTCAAGGACGCCAAGAGCAAAGCCGTCGTCATTGACGACGCTCAGTTCCGATACTGGGATAAGTGGATTGCCGACGGTAAACGGCCGTTCGTCTGGGTTGCCGACGTCGCCAGCGGCAAACACCGCTGCCTGACCCAGCACACGGGCCGGTGTTTGCCGCCCTACGAACCGAGTGTTCGAGACTATGACGTTGCGCCGAACGGTCGGGAAATCTGCTTCGTCTCCGACAATGTGAAAGAGATCGGCCTCGACGCCAATTACGATCTCTTTCGGATGGACATGTCGGTCGAGGGCGCCCCGGCTGTTCTCGTGACGGGAGACAATCTCGCGCTGGACGGATTCCCGGCCTACAGTCCGGACGGGAGGCAGATTGCCTTCATTCGCCAGACGATCAAGTATTTCTACGCCGATCGTATGAGGCTGATGCTGCACGACCTCGCCACCGGGACGAATCGTGAAGCGGCGCCCGAGTTTCTTTACTCGTGCATCAACCCGAAATGGTTGCCCGACGGGCGGCGCGTTGCGTGTGACACGGAGGTTCGCGGGTATCATCGCATCGGCTTCGTCGAATTGGATTCTGGCCGGGTCGGTTTCGAAACTCCGCCGTACTCGGAGAGCGCGTTCGATCCCGCGCGCACGGTCCGCGCGGGGGTTTATCTCGTATCGAGTTTCGACCGTCCGCCGCAGGTCTGGACGCATCGACCCGAAGCCGGGCCGCCGACGGCGATCGACCATTTCAACGACGCGTTGGTCGCGTCTTGGAAACTCGGGAAAGTCGAGAATCGCACGTTCGCCGGCGCCGATGGCCGCGAAGTCCAGATGTGGGTCGTCTACCCGCCGGACTTCGATCCAGCGAAGAAATGGCCGCTCGTGCAGATGGTTCACGGCGGCCCGCACAATGCGATCACCAACGATTTCAGCTTTCGCTGGAATCCGCAACTCTGGGCGGCCCAGGGGTGGGTGATCGCCATTGTCAATTTCCACGGCTCATCCGGATTCGGCCAGGAGTTCACCGACTCGATCACCGGCGATCTCGGCGTCAAGCCGATGACCGACGTCATGAAGGCGACCGACTGGTTTCTCGAACAGCCGTGGATCGATCGGAACCGCATGGCGGCGGCAGGCGCCAGCTACGGCGGCTACATGATGGCGTGGCTCAATGGGCACACGGATCGATTCAAGGCGCTGGTGTGTCACGCCGGAGTGTACAACTGGCACAGCATGATGGCGTCGGATTACATCAAGGGCCGGGAGCGATCCCTCGGCGCGCCGCCGTGGGGCGACTTGACGCGGATCGACAGGCAAAGCCCGCAGCGGCTGGCCGCCAATTTCAAAACGCCCACGCTGGTGCTGCACGGCGAAAAGGACTACCGCGTGCCGGTGACTCAAGGATTCGAGTTTTACAACACGCTGCGGCAGAAAGGCGTGCCTACCCGGTTCGTCTACTTCCCGGACGAGAACCACTGGATCCTGAAGCGGCCCAACGCGCAGGTTTGGCACCGGGAAGTGTTCGGCTGGCTGGACAAATACATCGGCCGGGGACCGACGCCATGAGGCGATCGGTCTACCTGGTCCGTCGGCCAAATATCCGCCGGTAGGCTTCGTCGTTGAAACCCACGAGCAACGTGTCGCCGATGCGCAGCGTCGGGGCGCGGAGGTTCCCGGACGGGCCCAGCAACAGACCAGCCAAGTCGTCGTCGCCGGGCTGGTCTTTTCGCAAATCGAGTTCGATGAGTTTTTGGCCGCGGCCGGCAATGATCCGCCGCGCACCCCGCGCCAGGCGCAGGGCTTCGGCTCGCCCCATGCGCACCTTGCGGGCATCGACGCGCTCGCTCACTTCCAGGTCGGAAATGCGCTCAAGGAACCCCTGAGCTTTCTGACAGCCCATTCAGGATTGGCGGTGATACATCCAGTCGATCTTGGTCGTCATGTCAGCGCAGCGCTCCCACGGCCAGGCAGCAGTTGTGGCCGCCGAAACCGAAGCTATTCGAGATGGCCGCCCGGACCCTGGTTTCCCGTGGTTTATTCGGCACGTAATCGAGATCGCATGCGGGATCGGGCGTCTGGTAGTTGATCGTCGGATGGATGACGCTGTGCTGAATCGACAGCACGCAGGCGATCAATTCCACGCCGCCGGACGCGCCGAGCGTATGTCCGATCATGCTCTTGGTGCTCGAAATCGCCAGTTTGCGTGCGTGATCGCCGAAGACCTTCTTGATGGCGAGCGTTTCGGCGGCGTCGCCCAACTCCGTGCTCGTTCCGTGGGCATTGAGATAATCGACGTCTTCGGGATTCAGCCGGGCGTCGGCCAAGGCGAGCTGCATCGCGCGGATGGCGCCGACGCCTTCCGGGTGCGGCGCCGTGATGTGGTGAGCGTCGGCCGTGCAGCCAACACCGAGCAGTTCGGCGTAGATCCGCGCGCCGCGCCGCCGCGCGTGCTCCAACTCTTCCAGGATCAGGATTCCAGCGCCTTCGGAGAGGACAAAGCCGTCGCGGTCCTTGTCGAACGGTCGGCTGGCGCCGGCCGGATCGTCATTCCGCATCGACAGCGCCCGGGCCGATATGAAGCCGCCCAAGCCCATGTGCGCGATCGCGGCTTCCGAGCCGCCGGTGACCATGACGTCCGCCTGGTCGTACTGGATGGTGCGATAGGCGTCGCCGGTGGCGTTCGCGGCCGAGGCGCACGCCGTCGAAACCGCCGTATTCGGGCCCATGAGCCCGTAATGGATGGAGACCGACCCCGCCGCGCAGTTCGCAATCATCTTCGGAATCACGAACGGGCCGATGCGGTTCGGACCCTTGGTCATGTAGACGCTGTGGCCGTCCTCGAATTCGTTGAGCCCGCCGATGCCGGAACCGATGATGGCGCCACAGCGGAATGGATCTTCCTTCGAGAAGTCGAGACCGCTGTCCTTGACCGCCTCCACGGCGGCGACCATCGCGAACTGCGTGAACCGATCCATCCGGCGGACGTCCTTCGGATTCAGGACGTTGTCGGGGTGGAAATCGCGGACTTCTCCGCCGAAGTGCACTTTGAACGCGGACGTGTCGAACAGCGTAATCGGACCGATGCCGCTGCGCCCGGCGAGCAAACCGCGCCAGTACGCCGGCACGTCGTTGGCGAGCGGGTTGACCGTGCCCATGCCGGTGATCACCACGCGCCGCCGGTTCATTTCTTCTTGATCTCCGCCTCGATGTAATCGATGGCCTCGCCGACGGTCTTGATTTTCTCAGCTTGCTCGTCGGGGATATTGATCTCGAACTCTTCCTCGAGTTCCATGATCAACTCGACGATGTCCAGGGAGTCCGCGCCGACGTCTTCGATGAAGGAGGTTTTGCGAGTCACCTGCTCTTTATTGACGCCGAGATTGTCACAGACGATCTGGATCACGCGCTCTTCGACGGACGGCACGGCGAATACCTCCCTGGAATTCCCACGGAATACTACTACGAGCCGGGTTCCGCGCCCGGCCTGATTCCGACCACCGAACTCAGCCGGTCATCGGCGGCACCCGCCCATCGGCTGGCGGCATCCTGCTCGCCGCCGCATTCTCGGGAGTCTGGGCAGAATGTATCCGGTTCCGGGGCGAATGGAAAGCCCATTGGACCGCGACGACCTCCTGGACAGCGCGGCTCAGCCGGCGACGTTCGTACAATCGATTTTCCGATCGATGCGTTTCAACAGCCCCGCAAGAACGCGGCCTGGACCGATTTCGAAAAACTTTTCGATTCCGTCGGCCCGGAGCCCTCGCATCGTCTCTTCCCAACGGACCGGAGAGACGACCTGGCGGACCAGCAAATCGGTGAACTCGCCGGGATCGGAATGCGGCCGGGCGTCCACGTTGAACCAAACCGGCCAGCGCGGGCGGCGGAATTGAACCCGGGCCAGGGCTGCCGCAAGTTGTTCGTCGGCCGGCTTCATGAGCGACGTGTGAAAAGCGCCGGCGACGGTCAGGCGAATCGTGCGACCGCCCCGCGCTTCGACTATCTTCTCGGCGGCGGCGAGCGCCGCTTGCACGCCGGAAACCGCAATATTGCCGGGGCAAAGCAGGTTGGCGAGCCGGATTTCCCCCGCCGCGGCCGCCTCGGCGCAGATCGATTCGACGTCGGCCTGCTGCAGTCCCAGGATGCTCATCATCCCGCCCGGCGACGCCTCGGACGCGGCCTGCATCGCCCGGCCGCGGGCCTGGACTACTCGCAAACCGTCCTCAAACGGTAAAGCTTCCGCAACCGTCAGGGCCGTGTATTCGCCGAGGCTCAGGCCCGCTGCCGCGACGCAGTCGTCGATTGCCTCTGGATGCGCGGCCCGCAGACTCTCGAGCGCTGCCAGGCTGCACACATAGATTGCGGGCTGACTGACGTCGGTCGCATTGAGCCGCTCCGGCGGGCCGTCGGTGCAAACCGCACGCAAGTCGTAACCCAGGATCTGATTCGCGGCCTCAAACAGCTGCCGCGCGGCTGGGAATTGCTCGCAGAGTTGCCGGCCCATGCCGACGGTCTGGGCCCCTTGCCCGGGAAACAGCATGGCCGTTCGCGGCATTCGCAACCTCGGGGTCGGTTCCGGCGGCGCGTCGTGGAATAACGCCGGTTAGTCCTCATCAACGACGGCGGGAATTCGAGCGAGTTCCTCGACGATTTTCTCATTCAATCCTGATTGCGCATATCGCGCCGCGACGCCGAGCGCGTTTTTGATCGCGCGCTCGCCGCTCGAACCGTGACAGATGATGCAGATGCCGTCGATTCCCAGCAGCGGCGCGCCACCGTAGGCGCTGTAGTCGTGTGAATGCACGAGGTCCTTGATGGCCTGATGCGCTTTGTGCTTTTCTGACTCGAGGACCTTGTGCAGCTCGGCCGTGACCATCTTCATCACGAAGTCGAACAGCCCCTCGGACACCTTGAGGATCACGTTGCCGAGGAATCCCTCGGTCACGACGACGTCGCAAGCGCCTCGGAAGATGTCGCGGCCTTCGATGTTCCCGACGAAGCGGTCGCGCAGCGGGCCGCCGCTGAACAGCGCGAACGTGTCTTTCGCGAGCTCATTGCCCTTGGCTTCTTCCGAGCCGACGTTCATCAGGCCGATCGTGGGCCGGTCGACTTGAAGAATGTGCTTGGCGAAGATCGAGCCCATGACGCCATAGGCGTACAAGTGGGATGGTTTCGGGCTGACATTCGCGCCGACGTCGATGAGCACGCAGGGACCTTTGAGCGTGGGCATCACGGTGGCGATGCCGGGGCGCCGGACGCCCTTGAGGTAGCGGCGCAGCCGCAGGCCGCCGGCGACCATCGCTCCCGTGTTGCCGGCGCTGACAATGGCATCGACCTTGCGTTCGGCCATCAACTGCCAGGTGCGGCTGATCGAGTTGTCGGGTTTCTTGCGCAGCGCCTCGACGGGGGTTTCCTCCATCGTGACGTGCTGCGTGCAATGAAAAATGTCGATCCGATCATGTGCGGCCGCGGCTGCGGCGCCCAGCGCACTTTCAATCTGGGCCCGGTCGCCGACCAGCGTGACGTGCAGATTCGGGGATTCGGCCACGGCGTGCACCGCGCCGGCGACGATGGGGCCGGGAGCGTGATCGCCGCCCATGGCGTCGAGCGCGATCCGCATGGGTTACTTCCCTTCCTCCTCATCCATTGCGACGACTTCCCGACCCTGGTAGCTGCCGCAATTCGAGCACAGCCGATGCGGGAGCACCGGCTCATTGCACGAGGGACAATACTGGACCTGCACCGGGGTCCGATGGTGATGACTCCGGCGCTTGCCTTTTCGAGATCGGGAAACACGCCGCTTCGGAACTGCCATGAGCGCTCGCCTTGTGCGGGGCCTCAATACAACAGAGAAGTCATGCTAGAATCGCGCGCGGGAGCCGTCAAGCGCGCGAGGACAACCAACCAATTTCGCCGCGTGGAACCGGCCATGATGGACCGTCTCTGGGCGCCCTGGCGACTGCAATACATCGCGGCGCCGCCTCCGACCGCCGAAGCCGGCGTCTGTTTCATCTGTCGCGGCCTGGCCGAACAGGACGATCGACGCAATGGCATTGTCCTGCGCACAGCCGAATCGGCCGTGCTCCTCAACCGCTTCCCGTACAACAATGGACACCTTCTAATCGCTCCGCTCGCTCACAAGCCTGGTTTTTCCGAGCTGACCGACCCGGAACGGCTCGATTGCCAGCGACTCATCGAACGGATGATCGACCGACTCACTGCTGTGCTCCATCCGGACGGGTTCAATATCGGCGTCAATCTGGGTCGCGTGGCTGGGGCGGGACTTCCTGGCCACCTCCACTGGCACGTGGTTCCACGCTGGAACGGCGACACGAACTTCATGCCGGTGCTGGCGGATACGAAAGTGATTTCGCAGTCCTTGGAATCGTTGTACGATCTGCTGGTCGCCACCGTGAATCAGACGAGGTAGTGGAGTCGGGCGCAGGCTGCCGCGAGTTCGATCCCGTCCAGTGAAAACGATTCCGATCCGGGTTTCATTTCGATCGACACGGCGCCGGCGAATCGAATGCCGCGCACCGCGGCTCCAAACGGCGCGTGATCGAAGCCCGACTCACCAACGGGTCGCAAGTGCGGCTCGCTCACGTGCATGTGCCGCAACCACGGCGCAGCCGCGGGAAACGTCGCAGACGGATCGTCCCCCGCGAGAGCCATGCAGGCCGTGTCCAGGTGCAAGCCGACCGCCGGATGAGCCACGTTCCGCACCAGCGCGATCCCGTCTCGAGCATTGGTCACAAAATCGCAACCGTACTCCGGCGGATTCGGCTCGATGCAGAGGCAGGTTCCCGCCGCCGCGGCCGCGTCGCCCAATTCCCGGAAAAACTCGACCGCCTCCGGATCGACCTGATTGGCCGTGCGCGGCGCGATCTGCCGGTTCCGGGGCGATCCGAAAACGAGCGAAGTCGCGCCGAGCCAGCCGCCAAGGCGAATCATGCCCGCCAGGTACGCCGCCGCCTCTCGACGCTGCACCGGGTCCGCGAAGATGCGGAGATTCGGCCGTTCAAACAGGAGCGATTGCAGGGCGACGATCGGTACGCCGTGTGTTTCCCAGAACCGGCGACAGGTCAGTGCGTCGCGCTGCGACGTCTCCAGCGGCCGCGGCCAGATCTTCGTCGGAGCGATTTCAACGGCGTCGAATCCGAACTCCGCAAGGCGATCGGCCACGGCCAAGTCGTGTTCCATCGGCCAGGCGAGATTGGAAATCGCTAGGCGCATTGCCGCCGATCCCGTTGCCGCGCTCGTTCATCGGCCACGAATTGCTGCACAGCCTTGAGAACCTCGTCCCGACGACGGAGATAGCCGCCAGACCCGCCGAACTGCTCCGCAAATCGGCTGCGAAAATCGTATCGCGGCGGCACGATCCCGGGCGGGAAATTGTGAAATTCGATTCCGAATGCGGCCAAAGCGAGATCCGCCACGCTGATCGGCTCCGTCGCGCAGTGCAATAGGCGAATCCCGTGTCGTTCGGCGATCGACAAATCGCCGTTGAGGTTGGTCAGGTCATAGAACTGAAACTCGCCGGTCGACGGGATCATTTCGGTATTGTTTCGGTTCAAGAAATCATAAATGACGTTCTTCTTGAGCCCCGGGCCGAACAAGGCCGGCAGCCGGACGATCAGCGAATCAAACCTCGCGGCGAAGAATTGCTCGAGCTCATAGCGATGCTGGCCGTAAGGCGTCGCGGCGGCCGGATCGACCGGGTGAGACTCGTCCACGCCGATCGGCGAACCGAACACGTCCACGGTGGAGATCAGGATTGCGCGCCCGGCATTCACCGACGTCAAGCAATCGATCAATCGATGTATGCCGGCGCGATCGGCCGTCGGGTCGCGGTTGGCCTTCCACTTCTCCGCTCGAGCGCCGGCGCAAACGAGGAGGTCGAACGACTGGCCGCGGATCGCGTCAATCGACGTTGAATTGAACAGGCAGTCGAATCGGCGCTTCCGCAGCAGATTGCCACCGACGAATCCGGTATGCCCAATCAAGGCCGATCGCATCGGTCACTTCCCCCGCGACTCGGCGGCGGCTGCCGCCGCCTTGGGAATGGCGATCTCGCGGACCGTCAACTCCCGGCGTCCGGCGACGACAAAGGCCCGCAGCGACTCGTCGGCGCGGACGAGAGCCAGCGGAATTTGGGCCGTCATCCTTCCGTGCGGTTGCGCCGGCTGGCCCGACGCCGTGGCGAGAGCCGTCGCCGGCGTCGCCCGACCAAGAACCACGACCCGGGCTGCCCGCCCCGCTGATCCCTCGGGGCAGCGGACGGAAACCTCCAGAAGTTCCTCGGCCGCACACCATCGCCGCGCTGATCGGCTCCGCTCCAACTCGAATCCGCAATCACCGACGAGCTTCTGCACCACGCGACAAGGAGTGGTCTCGATCTCGATCGGCTCGCCGGCTGCTAACATCGTCGATACCCGTTCGACGGCCCGTTGACCGGCGGCGCTGTCGCCTGCGTCTGCCACCGCCGTGTGAACCCCGGTCGCCATGAGCAGCACGACCGCCGCCGATCCGAGCGCCAGGCTCGCTGGACGTTCCAATTTCACCGACGCCGCGAGCCGCTGAATGGCCCAGCCGATCGACAGATATGCCAACGGCAGGTACGGAATCTGAAACACGACCAAGTTTAGGTGAAAGTGCACGGCCATGTGATTCAGGGCGAGAACCTGCCATGACACTGACGCCAGCAGTCCGATGGCCGACGCCGCGGCAAGCGCTCGTCCATCGCGGTCGAGCCAACGCCGCCGGGCCGCGAACAGCATCGCGCCGCTAAAGACGACGAAGGCGTACAGAGGAATGAAAACCCGCCTGGAAAGCCCCGAAGGCGCGGCAACCGGCGGCATGGCGAAGTAGCGGAAAAACGCCGTGACGACGTACGCAGCCCGCGGGTTCAGCGACTTCAGAGGCCCGATCGCTTCCAGGTGTTGCTGATTCTCCGCCGCGGGATCGCCAATCTCGACGGTCCGCTCTCGCGCTCGTGAGGCGATCACTTGCCAACCGTCCTCGCCGGTCAATGCGGCGATCTGAGCGCTGTGGAGCGACAGGGCGGCCGCAAAGCCGAGCAATCCGGCGCCGCTCGCCAGCGCCACACTCGCCAGCCATTGACGCCAACTCATGCCCAATCGAACCGCGTGAAATGTCAATGCGGCAACGGGAGAGAGGACGACGGCGGTGACGTATTCGTAGCCGCAAAGACACTTCAGGAGCACGGCCAAGCTGATCGTTCCGGTCAAGGCGGCGAATCGCCAGGGTCGACCGAGACACATTCCGCCGAAAAGCCAAGCCAACTGAAACGGCGCCAGCAGCAGAAACGACGTCCAGTAAAGAGAGGGTGCGAACGACAGCCAGATGAGCGTACAGGCCGAAAGCGCGACGGCGACGTGCGCGGCGAGCCAGCCGAGCCAGCGCCCGGCCGCGACGAACGTGGCCGCCATTCCAGCGCACAGGATCAATGCGAACGCGCTGGCCGCGGCCACGCTGAAGGGCCAGCGGTCGCCGCCGAACCGTTCTGCGAGGGCCGAAAGAGCGGCTCCCTGCAATCCGAATTGCGACAGATAATGCGGCGCCAGCGGATGCCACACGGCGGCGGCGCCGGTCTCGCCCGCCGCGATTCGATCCAGCACGAGATACGAGTCGAATCCGATCGTCAGTTTTCGTACCGGCCCGGCAATGCGAAAGCCGTCATGCACGAAGCTGGCATAAAGAAGGGCCGTGTACGCCAGACCGAGCGCTGCCCGGCGCAACGTCGGCCGATCGGGCGCCGGCGTCGTCAACGTGTTGAGGGGCGGAGCGACATCCATGTCCGATCACGCGGCTCGGCGGCGCGGCGCCGCCGGCGGGTTGAATTGTCCGGAACAGCAGTTCCACAACGCGGCGAGCACGCCGATGTGCCCGCGCCAGCCGTGAATTTTCGTCGGCGTTGCCTGCCCCTTGGGGTAACTCCGCACGACCGGCACTTCCTGCACGCGAAAGCCCAGTCGGGCAGCCCGAATCGCCAGGTAGTAATGCAGTTCGTATCCGCTGAAGCAATTCCGAAACGGCGCGACCCGTGGATCGAGGAGCAATCGTCGGCTGTAGGCGCGGAAGCCGTTCGTCGTGTCGCTGTAGCTGCGTCCCGCGGCGAAACTCACGGCCGGCGCGTGCAGAAACCGCAGCCCAAACCAGCGGCTCCAGGGCGTGTTGACGCCGCGGCCGCCGGGGCGGAACCGAGATCCCTGCACGTGATCGACGCCAGCGCGCAGGGCGGCGACAAACCGCCCAATCGCCGCCGGGTCGTCCTTGTCGTTTCCGTCCATGACGATGATGCCGCCATAGCCTTCGACGAGGCTCCAGGCCAAGGCCATGCGCATCTGGGCGCTGAGCCGTCCCGAGCCGATCTTGGTCAGCAGCGCTCGAACGCTCTGTTCTCGAAGAAAGTCGCCGTCCAGCGCTCCATCGGTGCTGCCGCCGTCAGCAATGACCAGATCCACGTCGCGGCAATAGGGTGGCATGGCGGCTAGTTGCCGACGAATCCGCTCCCCTTCGTTCAAAACGAAGACACAAAGCGCTACGTCACTGCGCCGCGGCGCGAAGACGGCGGCCCGGAACGCCGGAACCTGCCAACCACGGGCCGAGTATGCCGAAGCGCTTCGCTCGCTCGAATCGATCATCGTGGCGATCCCTCGATCGGCCATCTTTAGCCGATCTGGGCGCGTCGGACAACGCCGACTTCCGCCACCCTGCCCTGATCTCCGAGTTTCCCAGAATTGCCGCCCTTCGCCGTTCAGCGATTGCGCCGGGGATGGAACCGCGATTGCAATTCCGCGGCTGGCGGGGAATAGTCGTCAGTTGGAACGAGGCGGAAACGCAATGCCGGCGCGAGATCTAGCGATCGTGGTGGGCGGCGGCTTTTTCGGCTGCGAGTTGGCGATTCGCCTGGCTCGGACGTTCGATGGCGTGACGCTTCTCGAGGCCGAGCGCGACGTGATGACGCGCGCGTCGTTCGGCAATCAAGCTCGCGTGCACAACGGCTATCACTATCCGCGCAGCATACTGACGGCGCTGCGATCGCGGGCTAACTACCCGCGATTCCGCGCGGACTACGCCGAGTGCATCGACGCCGGGTTCCGAAAAATCTACGCCGTCGCGCGGCGATACTCGAAAGTCAGCGCCGGCCAGTTTGCTGGCTTCTGCCGCCGGATTGGCGCGCGGTGCGAACCGCTGCCCCGGCCGATGAACAGTCTGTTTCATCCGGGCGAGATCGAGGACGCGTTCGCCGTGGATGAATGCGCCTTCGACGCCGATCGGCTCCGCGAACTCGTGCGTCAACGGCTGCAAGGGGCGAACGTGGCGTGCCGATGTGGAGTTCGCGTGCAGCGCCTGCGGCCGGCGGCCGGTCAGCGAGTTGTCGTCGAAGCCGATGGCCCCACTGGACAGGAACTCTTCAATGCTTCGCTGGTCGTGATCGCGACGTATAGCTCGATCAGCGCGCTGCTGAAGGCCAACGATCTGCCGCCCATTCCCGTCAAGCACGAGCTCGCTGAACTCGCGCTGATTGAAGTGCCGGCGGAACTGCGAACCGTCGGCATCACCGTGATGTGCGGTCCATTTTTCTCCTGCATGCCGTTCCCGGCGCGCGGACTGCACAGCTTGAGTCACGTGCGCTTCACGCCGCACGCGGCCTGGCCGGGGGATTCGGAGCCGCTGCGCCGCCCGCGCTCCAATGCCGACCTGATGCTCCGCGACGCCGCGCGATACGTTCCCGCCCTGCACCGCGCGCGCTATGTCGACTCTCTTTGGGAAATCAAGTGTGTGCCGACTCGGAACGAGGCGGATGACGGCCGACCGATTCTCTGGCTGGCCGATCACGGCATGCCCAATCTGCACTGCGTCCTCGGCAGCAAAATCGACAACGTCTACGACGCGCTCGATCACCTCGATCGCGTCTTGACGAGGAGGTTTGCGGCATGAACACGCGGCCGGCGGATCTATTTGTCTCTGTCGTGGCGCCGATTCGCGATGCAGCGCCATGGATCGCGGGGCGAGTCGCCGTCCTGGCCGATCTGCTGGCTGGCCATTTCACGAACTACGAGATTGTGCTAGTCGACGACGGCTCGGCCGACGCGACGCCGCTGGTGCTCGATCGGCTGTTGCGGCGCACGGCCGGCGTCCGATTCATTCGCCTCGCGCGCCGCTATGGTCGGCACGCGGCCGCCACGGCCGGACTCGATTGCGCGATCGGCGACTACGTCGTCGTGCTCGATCTGGACCGGGACGAAGTCGATCGGATTCCCGACCTGGTGGCTCGGGCCCGCGAGGGCTTTGACATCGTGCTCGGCCTGGGTCCGCCGCCGCGATTTCGGACGCGCTGGCACAACGCCGTCGCGCGGATCGTGCATCGGCTGTTCGGTTACGATCCCGCCGTCGAATCCGCGTCGCTTCTGGCGTTTACCCGTTCGGCCGCCACGGCCGTGGCGCGGTCGATGCGGCGTCGCCGCAACCTGGCTCTCGTGGCCGCGGCACTCGGTTGTCCGACGACGACGCTGCCCTGTTCGCCGCCGGCCGGTTTCTGCGCCGCGCCGCTGTCGCTCCGCGAGTATCTGAGCAGCGCAGCGGCGGCGCTCGTGCTGCGCTCGCCGCGGCCGCTGCGTATCGTCAGCGCCTGCGGGCTCGCGGCCAGTCTGCTGAACGTTCTCTACGTCGGTTACATCTTTGCCGTGCTCCTGCTCAAACGGCAAGTCGTCGAGGGTTGGACGACGCTTTCACTTCAGATCTCATTCATGTTCTTCCTTGTGTTTGTGATCCTGGCCGTGCTTGCGGAGTACACCGGGAGGACGCTCCAGGAGAGCCAGGGCGAGCCGATTTATCACGCCCTGGAGATCAAGGACAGCGTCGTGCCGATCGCTCGAGCCGATCGGCTCAACGTCGTCGATGCGCGGGCGGCGTGACCCGGCCTCACCGGACTGCTACACTTCCACCGGTGCGCCCGTTGACCGCGTGGATGAGTGTCCGTGTACCAACCGCCGACCGCTGCCGAGCGCGACGCTTTTCTGCTGGCGCCATATGCCATGGCATCGGCTCGCAGTCGTGGTCGCCGGTTCCCTGAGCCGGAACATGCGTTTCGCCCTCTTTATCAGCGCGATCGGGAGCGCATCGTTCATTGCAGCGCTTTCCGGCGGCTGATGCTGAAGACGCAGGTCCTGGCCGCGGCGACGAACGATCACCATCGCACGCGGCTGACGCACTCGCTCGAAGTCGCCCAGATCAGCCGGACAATCGCGCGGCAACTCGGTTTGCAGGAGGACCTGACCGAGGCGATCGCGCTGTCGCACGATCTGGGTCATCCGCCGTTCGGGCACGCCGGCGAGGCCGCCTTGAACGATTGCCTCAGCGAGCACGGGGGATTCGACCACAACCTGCACGCGTTGCGAATCGTCGATTATTTGGAATCGCCGTATCCCGGCATCATCGGATTGAACCTGTCGTGGGAAGTGCGCGAGGCGATGGCGGCCCATTCCAAGCGTCGGGATGACGCGCAGGTTCGCGACTTATTACGGGATGGCGAGCCGACTCTCGAGGCGCGGGTCGTCGACGCGGCCGATAGCCTGGCGTACGACACGCACGACCTCGATGACGCTATCGGTTACGGCATCTTGACGCTGGCGGATCTCGATGCCGTGGAATTCTGGCGGGTAGGCGCCGACCGCGTGCGCCGCGAATCGCCGGGACTGGATGCGAACCGTTTTCGCCGCGCGGTCATCCGGGCTCTGATCGAGTGGCAGGTGACCGACATGCTGGCCACAACGGCTGAACGCCTTGACGCCGCCAGCGTTGGCAGCCTCGACGACGTGCGGCGGGTCTGCGGCCTGGTGGGCCTCAGCGAGCCGGCTCAGCGAGCCAAGGAGGCCCTCGAGGCGTTTCTCATGGAGCGCGTCTACCGCCATCCGCGCGTCCGGGCCATGGCCGATGATGGTCAACGCCTCATCCGTGAACTCTTTTCCGCCTATTGCGCAGCGCCCGCGGAAATGTCGGAACGATTTGCCGGCCGAATCGTCGACGAGCCGATTCCATGCGTCGTTCGCGATTATCTCGCGGGAATGACCGATCGATTCGCCCGTCAGGAGCATCAGCGGTTGTTCCCGCGCGCTCGGCCGGTAAGATGAAGGAGACGGAACGGCGTCTCGCGACTCGCGGGCGCGTGGCAAGTGACGCAATCAATCGGCCCCCGTTTTGCGGAGGTTCGTCGAGCATGCTCTTGTGGATATTGCGCGGCATCTTCGCGGCCCTGACGCTCGGCGTGAGCCTGTACGCCATTCAGCAGTTTCCGCCCGACACGCCGTTTCTGACCACCCTGGCGACCTTTCTCGGAATTCTGCTCGCCGGCGGCGCCGTGCTCACGGCGGATATGCTGATTCGCCACAAGGAAATCACCACGATTTCGGCCGTCTATTTCGGCTTGCTGCTGGGGCTGTTGCTCGGAACGATTCTCGCGTCGGCGCTGGAGCCTTTCCTCAGCGACTGGATGCGGCTGATCCCGCGCATTCCGGAGACGCTGCGGCTGTTCCTGACCGTCATTTGCTGTTACTTGTCTGTCTCGCTGTTGCTGCAAACCAAAGGGGAGTTCCGATTCATCATTCCCTACATCGAGTTTTCAAAGCAGAGCAAAGGTCAGAAGCCGATTGTTCTCGATACGAGTGTGATTATTGACGGACGAATTGCCGATATATGCGATACGCGGATTATCGACACGAAGCTGGTCGTGCCGCGGTTCGTGCTGCAGGAACTTCAGTCGATCGCGGATAGTTCCGAGAAACTGAAGCGCAATCGCGGCCGGCGCGGGTTGGACATCCTCAAGCGTTTGCAGACGAATCCCAAGATCGAGCTGCAGATGCACGAGGCGAACATGCCGGAGCTGCGCGACGTCGGGCGCGTGGACGAGCGCCTGGTCGTCCTGGCGAAGGTCCTCGGCGCCCGCGTCATGACCAACGACTTCAACCTGAACAAGATCGCGCAATTGCAGGGCGTCGAGGTCATCAACCTGAATGAAGTTTCGAACGCCCTGAAGACCGTCGCGCTGCCGGGAGAAGCGCTGCCGGTCAAGATCGTCAAGCCCGGCGACCAGATCGGCCAGGGAGTCGGCTATCTGGACGACGGCACGATGGTGGTGGTCGAACAGGGCCGAAACCATATCGGCCAGGATATTGTGATTTCGGTCACGAGCGTGCTGCAGACGCCGGCGGGGCGGATGATATTCGGCCGGGTCGATCCTCGCGGCGGCATGGGCGGGAGTTCCGCCGAAATGCCAAAGCTCGGCGCACAGCCGACGACTGCCACGTAACTCGAGATCGGCAGGGACGGCACATGGCCACGGATTGGCGCATGGCGGCAAGTGTGGCGCTGGCGGCGGCGCTCGGGGTAGCGACGTGGGCGGCTCCGCCCCGCGATCGGGCGGCAACCGCGACGCCGTCGGCCACGGACCTGCAACTCGTTCAGCGCGTCATCGCCGCTCGCCGCGACTATCAGATCGGGCTCGAACAGCTCCGCGCCTACTACGATTCCGTCGGCGACGCCGAGCGGGCACGCTGGGCCGAGGACGAACTGCGCCAGTTTCACCGCGTGATCAAAGCGGCGTACATCATGGATCTCGACGTCGCCGGGCCGGGACTCCGGCCGGATCAGAACGTCGTCGCCGCCAACGAACTGTTTCGCAAGGCGATGAACTTCAAGGGCAAGGGTCTCGGCAGCGAGTACACAGACAACCAGATTCGCACGGAATTACTGCTCCAGCAACTCCTCCAGCAGTATCCGACCAGCAACCGCTGCAGCGACGCGGCCTATTACCTGGCCGAAATCTACGAGTCGCGGCGGCAATCTCTGCGGGCCGCCGTCTACTTTGAACGATGTTTTCAATGGAACCCCGCCACGACGCTCGATGCCCGGATGCGCGCCGCGGTCTTGTACGATCGTCAACTCAACGATCGAAACAAGGCGATCGAACTGTACCAAGCCGTTCTGGCCACCGAAACCGACTCGCGAGTCCGCAAGGAAGCGGAACGGCGGATCGCCGATCTCGGCGGGCGCTGACCTTCGCCTCGCGGCACGCCGGCCGATATGCTGCTCCATAATGTCGAATCAACACTTGCGGCTGCCGATTGTGTTCTCGATTCTGGCCGCGCTTGCAACTCTGGCGATGAAGGCATCGGCGGCGTGGCTGACCGGTTCGGTCGGCCTGTTATCCGATGCGGCCGAATCCGGCGTCAATCTGATCGCCGCGGTGACGGCGCTGATTTCGCTCTGGTATTCGGCCCGCCCCGTCGATCCCAGCCATGCGTACGGGCATGAGAAGATCGAGTACTTTTCCAGCGGACTCGAGGGCATCCTGATCATCGTGGCGGCGCTGTCGATCGGCTGGTACGCGATTCGACGGCTCATCGTGCCGCAGCCCCTGGAGGAGCTGACGCTGGGCGTGGGCCTGGCGCTGGCCGCTTCGGCCCTGAACCTTCTCGTCGCGCAGTGGCTGCTGCGCGTCGGTCGGAAACATCACTCCATCGTGCTCGAAGCCGACGGCCAGCATCTGATGACCGATGTCTGGAGTTCCGTCGCGGTCGTTGCCGGTTTGGGGCTGGCGTGGTACACGGGCATCGGCGCGCTCGACCCGATTTTGGCTCTCTTGATCGCGCTGCACATTCTGTACACCGGGTTGCATTTGATCCGCCGATCGTTCGACGGCCTCATGGATCACGCGCTGCCGCCGGAGGAACAAGACCGAGTTCGGGCGGCGATAGAATCGGTTTTACGAAATGGAGCGGCGTACCACGCCCTGCGGACGCGACAGGCGGGGGCGCACCGTTTCGTCGATTTCCACCTGCTCGTACCGGGCCGGTCGACGGTGCGCGACGCTCACCAGCAAGCCGAGGCCATCGAACAGGCTGTCGGCAAACTCTGGGATCGCGTCGAAGTCGTCATTCACATTGAGCCAATCGAAGACCCGGCCAGCTACCGAGACAGCGAAGTTCTGGCGTTCGAGGCGGAACAGCGAGTGGATAACCAGACGGCCCAGTGACCTTGAGCGGCCGCTCAGCGCCACATGTCGTCGTCGGCAAAGGGATGGATGGGCCGCTTCTCTTTCGGCGCCGGCCGAGACGCCAGAATCGCCGCGGCGAGAGCGAGGTCGTCGCGCGTCGTGATCTTGATGTTCGTCGATGATCCCTCGACGACGGCGACTCTCAGGCCCAGCGCTTCGACGAGTTGTGCGTCGTCGGTGATCGCCGTGCCAAGTTCGCCGCGCCGACCGTAAGCCGTTTCCAGCACATCGCGACGAAAGACTTGCGGTGTCTGGGCCAGCCACAGTCCTTCCCGCGCCGGCGTTTCTCGAACGAATTGGCCTTCGACGCGCTTCAGGGTGTCGGCCAGGCGCGTCGCCAGGATCGCCGCGCCGTGCTGGCGAGCCGCGGCAAACACAGCGTCGATCTGCTCGGTCGTCACGCACGGTCGGACGGCGTCGTGAATTGCGACGAATTCGATGCCGGCGGACACTCGTCCGAGCGCATTGGCCACGGAGTCGAAGCGCTCGGGTCCGCCGAACGCCAGTTTTACGTTCATGAACGCCAGGTTGGCCGCGTATCGAGTGCGAAACCGCTCCTCATCCTCGGGCGCGATGATCAAATGAGTTTCGGCGACGTCGGAGCGAGTGACGAACAACTCGGCGCTGCGCAGCCAGACGGCGCGGTTGTCGATGTGAGCGAAAGGCTTTTTCTCTTTGTCATTGAAGCGGGTGGAGCGGCCGGCGGCGGGGATGAGGACGGCGAAGGAACTCATGATCGGGGCTCCGCAGTATCGCGGCCGCAGCGGCGGCCGGCGCGACTGCGGATATCATAGCCGGCCGGTCGGCACGGGGCGCGACCGCGCTTCTGCCGCCGTTTTCCGGAACGCCTGGATCATCGCTTCGTCTTCGGCCAGGGCGTCCTCGACTTGCCGCGCCAGCGTACATACCGCTGCCAGGCGCTCGTCAAATCCATGCAGTTGTTCGTCCACGATTCGCAATGAATCGGCCGGAATCGTCGGGGACGCGTCGAATTCGGCGTCGGGATCCTCAATGCCCGCCGCGGCGTCAGCGATGGCGGCGGCCATCCGATCGAGTACGGCGAGCCAATTGTCGATTGCCGTGGTTGGGCTGGCGGGCGAGGTCATCGGCGTCCTCCTGATCGGGCGACATACCCGATGCGACGGAATTCCGCAGCGCCAGGTATTGGACTTGCACACGGCGGGTTGTTGGGTTATGAGCCCGCCGAGTCGGTCGCTGCGCGCAGGCCGCGTCGGATCATGGGAACCCGGTGTCCGCATTGGGGAGGTTGCTGTGTTCGTCGCCTGTTCCACGATGTGTTTCGGCAATCTGCCGTTGGTGGAGGCCCTGCGATCCATCGGTGAGATCGGCTTCACGAAGGTGGATCTGGCGGTGCGGGATTCGGGGCCGCACCTTCGCCCGGCCGACGTGGTGAGCGATCTCGGCCGAGCCGTCCAGGCGATTCGCAGCGCCGGCGGGCTGACGATCGCGGCCATTCACGTCGACCTGGCGGCGGATCAGCCACGACCGGCCGCGGCGGAGACGATGCGGGCCGTGTGCCGATTGGCTCGAGTGCTGACCACGCCGTTGATCAGCATTCCCGCGGCCGGCAGCGATGCGGACGTCGCCGCTGAAATCCAGCGGCTCACCTGGCTGAATCGGCTAGCTCAATCCGACGGTGTGACCCTCACGCTTGAGACCCGCACGGGGACGCTGACGGACAATCCGGCCACGGCCATCGAACTCTGTCGCGCAGTCCCGGGATTGGGTCTGGCGCTGGATCCGAGCCACTATCTGATCGGGCCGTATCACAGCCAGCAGCTGGACGACCTGTTTCCCTACGTCCAGCACGTCCGCTTGCGCGATACCAACGGTCGCACGAATCAGTTTCAAGTCCGGATCGGCCAAGGTGAAATCGAGTATGGCCGCATCGTCAATCAACTCGCGCGCTTCGGATACCAGCGAACGCTCAGCGTGGACCTGCACGACAGCGCTGACGCGCCGTTTCCGATGCAGCCCGAGGTCCGCAAACTCAAATACCTGCTGGAAAGCCTGATCTGACGGCGGGCGATCTATTGCCGGTCGAAGCGCAGGTTGAGAAACTCGAGAGCGACGACTCGGTTTTCCGAGACGATCGGCCGAAACGAATTGTCGGTCAGATTCTCATCGTCGACGGTGAAATCATCGTCGCCGCAATCGCGGACCGTTCCCCGGAAGCCGCTCCACTGGAAGACGACTACGCCGTTCTCCTTGGCAATCGCGATCACTCCGTAGGCGGGATGAGCGAATCGGCCGACCAGGTCCGATGCTGGCCGCGACGGTCGCGACTCCGCGTGACCCGGACGCTTGTGGGCCGCGGCCGATAGTTCGTCTTCCTGCCGCGCGAAGTTTCGATAGTACGCATGCCAATCTCTCGGCGGCAGGCCCAGCAGGCGATCGATCAGAGTATTGCTCAGGGCCAGATTCATGCGCGACTGGTGTCGGTTGCACAACAAAGCGAATCCCAGGCCGGCGTTCGGCAACAGTGTGATGTGTGCGCGGAACCCATCGATCGCGCCGGCGTGGCTGATCACAAGCTGGCCGCGGTAATCGTGGATCACCCAGCCGAGTCCATAGCTCATCAGGAGCGTATCCGGGGCCGCCGCTCGATGAAGGCCCTCGAGTCGGAGGGCGATTTGCGGCGTCTGCATTTCGCGCAGCCCGGCGGCGGACAGGAGGCGCCGGCCGCGCCAGACGCCGTCGCCGAGGTGGAACTGCAACCACGGGACGAGATCGTCGGCCGATGCGTGAATCGATCCGGCTGGATCGGCTGTCAATTGCTCGTACCAGGGGATCACGCGCAGCACGCCGGATCGATCGAGGCGATGCGGCGATGCCCGATCGGCGTCGGCTGGCGGTGAGGTGCAACGCGCACCGCGCATGCCGAGCGGCTGGAAGATCCGGTCTCGAACCAAAAGCTCCCATCCCGATCCCGCCGCGCGGGCGGCGGCCAATCCTGCCGCCGTCACCATCGTGCTCTGATACTGAAACGCCGTTCGAAACGGCTTTTCGAGGCTGAGCAAACCCGCGCGCCGGACAGCATCCTCGGGCGGCCAGGGGGCTCGATACCAAAGATAGTCGTGCGCGGCCAACCCGGTCCGATGGCACAGGAGGTCGCGGAAGGTCGCGGATTCGCTGGCGCATGCGTCTGCCAGCCGAAACGTCGGCAAGTGCTTGTGAACCGGATCATCCCAAGTCAGCTTCCCATCATCCTGCAACATGCCGATGAGGGTCGCCGTGAACGCCTTCGTGCAAGACGCCAGCGGAAAGAGAGTCGTATGCGCGAGCCGCTGCTGCGTGTTCAGATCGCGCACGCCGTGACCGTGCAGCCAGAGCACGTCATCGCGGCTGACGACGGCAACGGCGACGCCGGGTACTTCCCAGACCTTCAGAGCTTCGGCGACGAGCGCCTGCATCGCCGGCGGATCGAGCGCCTTCGGCTGATCAGTGGCCGTGGCGAGGCCAACCGACCCGCCGATCGCGACGCCGAGTCCGGCGATGAAAGCGATGCCAAGGGATTGGAAACGATCACGAGGCTTGCGACCCGATGATCGCAAGCCTCGTGACGAAGCGAAGCCGGCTGAGCCATTCATCACAGGCCGTAGCGGCCGTTGAACCCGACGCCGCCGAGTTTCCCGCCGACGCCGCCGATGCCGCCGATGCCGCCGCCAATGCCAGCGACGCCACCGACTCCGGCCACGCCGCCGACGCCGGCAAGTCCGCCGCCGAC
>JRYK01001717.1_pt1 | contig 59714 bp, 40 predicted proteins | sample 235381 | NCBI WGS metagenome assembly JRYK01 (sample SAMN03074220, study PRJNA261476) | activated sludge metagenome | biome: Wastewater Treatment Plant; feature: Wastewater; material: Activated sludge; isolation source: activated biomass of a wastewaster treatment plant treating hydrocarbon... ... | reverse complement strand
AAAAGACAAACAAGCCAAAGCTGTTTAATTTTGTTGCTGCATTGGGATACTTGAATAACGCGTTCATGATGGTGTATTTTAATAAGAAATTAATGTCCTTTTGGCTGCAATTTTACCAAATTATTAAATATAAAGGTTTGAAAAACAGTAGGCTAATGCCTCAGCAAAAAATAAATGTAGCGTAACGGGTTTTGGCGTATTATTTTTGCACCGCTTTAAAGAAAAAAACGCAATTTAAAACTATAAAATTCGTTTTTTGTTTTTAACTTGCAAACAATAAATCACATCATAATAAAAAGATAAATCAAGATAGATGAGACAGCTAAAGATTACAAAATCAATTACCAACCGGGAAAGCGCATCCTTTGAAAAGTATTTACAGGAAATAGGTAAAGAAGAGTTGATTACCGCTCAAATGGAAGTTGAACTGGCCCGAAAAATACGTGCCGGAGATCAGCGTGCTCTTGAAAAGTTAGTAAGAGCCAATTTACGTTTCGTAGTTTCTGTTGCTAAGCAATATCAATCGCAGGGATTAAGTTTACCCGATTTGATAAATGAAGGTAATTTGGGCTTAATTAAGGCGGCAAAGCGTTTTGATGAAACCCGTGGATTTAAATTTATTTCCTATGCGGTTTGGTGGATCCGACAGTCCATTCTGCAGGCTCTTGCCGAACAATCTCGTATCGTGCGACTTCCACTGAATAAAGTTGGTTCTTTAAACAAGATCAATCGTGCATTCTCCGAATTGGAACAGGAGTATGAGCGCGAACCATCAGCAGAAGAACTGGCAACTTTGTTGGAAATTCCCACCGAGGAAGTTGAAACGACGATGGGAGTTGCTGCACGCCACGTCTCAATGGATGCCCCTTTCGTGGAGGGTGAAGACAATTCATTACTGGATGTTCTGGAAAACGACAGCACTCCGGCAACTGACGCTAAACTTGAATTCAAAGAAGCGCTCCGGATTGAAATTGAAAGGGCACTTGGTACATTAACGGACCGTCAGGCCGATGTCATTAAATTATACTTTGGAATTGGAGTCGAACATCCCGAATCACTGGAAGACATTGGAGATAAATTTGGTTTGACCCGTGAAAGGGTTCGCCAAATCAAGGACAAGGCCATCAATAAACTGCGTTCTGCTTCACGGAGTAAACTTCTTAAACAGTATCTCGGCTAATTTTGGGTCTCATATTATGAACGCAAGGGTCTTTTTAAGACATTTGCAAAAAATATGATATGAATCAATCTGAAATGAATAAAACCTCCGATTTACAATTGAAGGATTGGAGGGAAAAAGAAAAATCCGCCTTAGAACTCTCAAAATTAGTGGGTATTTTGCGGTTTGACCGGTCCATCGAATTGGTTTTATTCCGCAAGGATTTATATGATGCAAGACCCAGTCAGATCATTGCCGATCATTTATTTGCAAAAAATTATATCGACAAACCTCTTGATATAGCCCTTAGTCTGGAAATAACCCGGGTCATTTCGAACATGACCGCAATGGGTCCTGCAAGAATAGATATTGGGAAGCTGGCCTCTGAGTGGGAAACCCACAACTCAGGTACAGGAAACCTCGAACAATTTATTCATGATAAGCTAAAAGAAGGAACCCAGACTGGAAATCAACATTTTACTCCGCGAGATGTGGTCTTGTATGGATTTGGTAGAATTGGAAGATTGGTTGCAAGAAGACTCATTTCACAAACAGGTCGGGGTGAACAGTTGTTGTTAAAAGCAATCGTCGTTCGGGCTGGGATGAAAGAACCCAGAGAGGAAGTTCAAAAACGATTGGCCTTATTGGAAACGGATTCAATTCATGGCAACTTTCCAGGAGCCATTGAAGTCAGCGAAGATGGCAAAGTTGCCATTATCAATGGAAATAAGATTCAAATCATTTTTGCAGGGCACCCATCGGAAATCGATTATACCGATTACGGAATTAAAGATGCACTCTTAATTGACAATACTGGTTTATATGACACACGCGAAAAATTAAGTGTTCATCTTCGTCCTGGCATTTCTGAGATTATTTTAACCGCACCTGGTAAGGATATTCCTAATATTGTGGTGGGTGTTAACCATCATCTGGCGGATACCCAAGAAGAGAATATTTTTTGTGCGGCATCTTGCACTACCAATGCAATAGTGCCGGTAATCCAGGTTATTGACAATGGTTTTGGCCTTGAAAAAGGACATATAGAAACCGTTCATGCATACACCAGCGATCAAAATTTGTTGGATAATTTTCACCGAAAACCCAGACGGGGGAGAGGAGCACCCATCAATATGGTCATCACCAGTACGGGAGCTGCCAGCGCAGTTGCAAAAGTATTGCCCCACCTTAAAGGGAAATTAACCGGAAACGCCGTTCGTGTGCCGGTTCCGGATGTCTCACTGGCCATACTGAATTTAACCCTAGAAAGACCAGCAGATAAAGACCAAATTTTAGCCCAATTGAGGAATGCCAGTTTACACGGTGAACTCGTTGAACAATTGCATTACAGTACCTCCAATGAGTACGTGTCCAGTAATGCTGTTGGAACAACTTGTGCATGTGTAGTAGATGCTCCTTCAACCATCCTTTCTACCGATGGGAAAACCGTTACCATTTATGCATGGTATGATAATGAGTTTGGTTACGCTTGCCAGGTGGTAAGATTGGCAAAATACGTTGCGAAAGTGCGCCGTTTTACTTACTATTAATGGAAAACGATAAACACAGGAATTATAAAATCTGGCAGCCTTTGTTGCTTGGAGTGGTTGCGGCTTTGGGTTTTTATGGAGGCCTTAAAGCAAAATTACCAGAAGTCCACCGGGATTCAACGGGTTATGCATTGAAAGTTGATAATGCACAAAAATTAAGAGATGTTTTGGCTTATGTGCATGCCCAATATCAGGATAGTCTTGATGAAAACTGGCTGATTGATTTAGCCATTCAAAACTTCATTCAAACGTTAGACCCTTATTCTGAATACATTCCTACCCGCCAAGTTCACGATGCGAATGATTTGGTTAACGGCATACACCAAAGTTATGGAACTGATTTTATTTATGTGGACTCTAACTTGGTACTGTTTAATGTTGATTCGAATAGTGTGGTATCCAAGCAAGGTTTGCGTAACGGTGATGTCGTAATACGGATGAACGGAAGAAGCATGCAGATCAATGCACCGGAATCTCAAAATCAATTGGATTCCATTTATGCTTGCTATTCTGATTCCTTGGAGGTAGAAGTGATGTCTGTGATTACCGGCCAAATCAAATCATTGCGTTTAATGGCGGAAAAACGAGAACAAAGCTCAATTCCTATTTCCCGTGAAATGGGAAATGGTATTGCCTATGTGAAAATTTCGGAATTTACAAAAGGCACTTATCGAAATTTCATGGAGACTTTAGAAGACTATTTAGGAAATAAGGGAAATACGAAAATCATCATAGACCTGAGAGGCAATACCGGTGGATTGATCGGTGAAGTTGCCAGTATTTTGAACCAATTGGTTGACCAAAAAAATGTCCTTCTGTTCCAAACCAAAGGAAGATCTAAGAAAAGTAAAGATTATCTATCGACCGGAAAAACTTTTTTTCGCATAGATCAAATTGCATTGCTGGTCGACAGTTGCACCGCATCAGCTGCAGAACTTTTTGCATTAAGTTTGCAAGACCTTGGCAAGGCAAGAGTGTATGGTGACACGACGTTTGGTAAAGCAACCATCTTGGAACAATTTGAGTTATCAGATGGATCTTCCATAAGATTGGCCATTGGACACTTTACTACGCAAAGTAAGAGAGACATACAAAGGCATTATATGCATTCTTCCGCCTCTTCTGGCCCGATAAACACTCCACGAAAAAATGTTAATTTTCCTTATGGTGTTCTTCCGGATGAAACGAATGAACGAAATACCTACTGGCCCTGGCTTTCAGAAGCATCTATCGAATGGATGGATAAATATATTCTAGATAATATTCATCGGTTTATCGGGATAGTTGGTCACCAACCGGAAAGAATATTTGAAGATCCTATGATCGATAAAGAGATTTCAATTGCGTTTTCGTTAAGGCCTAAATCTATAGTAGAATTAGATGCGAAAGAACAATTTAAAGAACAGTTCAGGTTCGGATTGTGTGCCTGGTTATTTCATTCTGATTTAGAACAACGTGCCAGGCTGGATCACGATCCATTGGTAAAGCATGTTTTACTACAGCTCAATCAACAGCAATAACATTTTTCTATTCAGGGTCGAACAATTATGATTTCACCTTCGTCATCATATCGTATGATGGTACTTGCTTCAGTCGGTGAAAGATCTTTTTGTCGGTAGAGAACGGTGTGGTCCACTTTTTTTAGGATGGATTCCGAAATTTCAGTAAAATTTTTTGGGGGAGGTTCCCCAGATAGGTTTGCTGAGGTAGATATTATCGGTTGGTTCAAGAATTCTATCATCTTTTGACAAAAAGGATCTTTGCAAATTCTTATGGCAATCGAGCCATCTTGGTTCAATACATGCAAGGGAAGACCCACTGGATTGGTATAGATAACAGTGAGCGGACGGTTATGGAGTAAAAGCAAAGTCTCAATTCGCGGATGGATTCGGCCTGAATAGAGTTTGAGCATTTCGATAGAATTCACCAAAAGAATGGGTGACTTGGTCGGTGGACGATTTTTAATATGATAGATACGATCCAAAGCAGCGGGTGATTCAAGTGAACAACCCAAACCCCAAATGGTATCGGTTGGATAGAGGATTACCTTGCCTTCTTTTAGGTATTTAGAAGCCAGAACAGCTTCATCATGCAACATTTGGGGCAAAGATTCCATCACAGTATTGAGATTGACTTAAAAAATGCTTGAAACATCTAATTTTACATAACCAATTAACGCATCCAAACGTTTGTTTCGATATATTGACTATGCAAAAAATTTACCGCTATTTTTGGTTGGCCTTGTGCATCGCAAATGGGTATTCCGGATTGCAAGCTAAGCATATTATTGGCGGAGACATGTACTATGAATGCGTTTCGCGGGATAGTGCTCGAAACTGGATCCGCTACCGGATCACCATGAAATTGTATCGCGATTGCAGTAATCCTGAAGGAGCCTTGTTTGACCGGGACGCAAAATTTGGAATTTATGAAAAATATCCGGATGGGCGTTATCGGTTTGTGGATGATATCACCAATGTGGATTATCAACAACCCATCAGAGACATAGATCCTGATGCCAGTAATCCCTGTTTGATTGTGCCTCCAGGAGTTTGTGTACAGGAAGCCACTTATCAGTTTTTAACCGGAAACTTAACAATTTTAAAAAGTGGTTCTTATGTGATTGCGTATCAGCGATGTTGCAGAAACGAAACCATAACCAATATTGACCTTCCTGGCGAAGCCGGGGCGGCTCTGACTTTAGAAATTACCGCAGCATCTCAACAATATTGCAACAACAGTCCCAGATTTAGAAGTTTTCCNNTTTGTGTCAATAACCCCTTGCAATACGATCATTCAGCAACGGATCAGGAAGGGGACTCTATTGTTTATTCTTTTTGTACTCCCCTGACTTCAGGAGGACAGGATGGCACCCCAGGTGGTCGCAATAGTTGCTTTGGGGTGACCCCAGATCCATCCGCATGTCTACCTCCCTACCAGGCTGTAAGTTTTAGAAGTCCTTTGTATAATACCAATACACCATTGGGTGGAAATCCTGTGGTTCAGATCAATCCAGTGACCGGATTGATATCAGGGACCCCTTTGGTTCAAGGGCAGTTTGTGGTGGGAGTGTGTATGCGTGAATATCGAAATGCGCAATTACTTACTGAAACCAGAAGAGATTTTCAATTCAATGTAGCGTTTTGTGAGCCCAAAGTCTTTGCTAAAATAACGGCCGATTCTACTTTACCCAATTCTCAAATACAGGTGATCAATTCCTGTGGACCTACAAACCTTAATTTCACAAACCGCAGTACGGATGCACAATACATTTTCTCTTATCACTGGGAATTTGATATGCAGGGTATATTGAAAACAGATAACAATAGAGATGCAAATTTTACTTTCCCTCAATTGGGATCGTATGATGGAAAAATGGTGGTCAATCGAGGGACCCAATGTGCAGATTCTTTAAATATTCGCGTCAATATTTACCCTGATATTGGAGCGCGTTACGACTACCGATACGATACCTGTAAAGCTGATCCGGTAATATTTACCGATAGGTCTTATACCGGAGCTTCAGGATTGACATCCTGGAATTGGGATTTTGCAGGTAATGGTCGTTCGATCAGTCAAAATCCCCAATTTCAGTTTACTTCACCGGGCTTGAAATTGGTAAAACTTACGGTAAAAGATGTTAACGGTTGTATTGCAGATACGGTGGCTCCCATTCGGTATTACCCTGTACCTCCTTTACTCATTATTGATCCAGATACTACACAGGGTTGTTCTCCTTTGAAAGTCTGCCTTAACAATCTTTCTTCCCCTATAGATACAAGCTATAAAGTGTTTTGGGACTTTGGAGATGGAAATTCAATAAATGCTATTTCGCCCTGCCACACCTATGATAAGGGGGGCATATTTTCATTAAAACTGGAGGTAACTTCACCCATTGGATGTTACACAGAGCGATTTTTTAATCAGCTGGTCCAGGTCCGACAATCACCGGTATCGAAATTCAGTTACAGTCCGCTTAAATTGACGTCATTGAATAGAAAAATCACCCTGATGGATGAATCGGAGTTTTCTTCCACCAGGAGATGGTCGATTAATCAAAATTTTGGGTATACATCCCAAACAGTTCAACATGAATTCCGGGACTCTGGGATCCAAGAGATCCAACTGGTGGCCATTTCATTTAATGGTTGTTCCGATACATCGTTACAATATATTGATATAGAGCCAATTGTGACTTATTTTTTGCCCAATGCCTTTACTCCAAATGGCGATTCTCACAATGATGAATTTGTAGGTGTAGGATACTTGGATGGACTGTCCGACTTCAGTTTAAACATTTGGGATCGCTGGGGAGGGCTTGTATTTTCTACCCATAATCCGGCAGAAGCCTGGAATGGGAGGGCAGGAAATGAAGGAAATCAATTGCCCAATGGTGTATACGTTTATCAATTGTCTTATAAGACACCTAGAAAGCAACTCGTTGAAAATAAAGGATTTGTAACTTTGATTCGATAAATAATTAAACAAAGCATGGATTGAAGCAAAGAATTTTTATTATCTTTGCGACTCTTTTTAAAATACCGCGGTCATGGATTTGATTAAATATGTACAGGATCAGTTGTTGGACATCAGTAGAATTCCTGATTTCAACGCTGGCGATACCATTGTGGTCAGCTATAAAATCATTGAAGGAAACAAGGAAAGGATTCAGGATTTTAAAGGTGATGTAATCAATGTCCGTGGAGAAGGCAAAAACAAAACCTTTACGGTAAGGAAAGTAAGTAGCGGGGTTGGCGTGGAAAGAATTTTTCCTATTTCTTCTCCCAATATTGCTGAAATCAAACTGATCAAGAAAGGAAAGGTACGTCGCGCCAAATTATTCTATCTCCGTGGACTTTCTGGAAAGAAAGCAAGAATCAAGGAGCGCAATATAGCGTTGAAAGAACAACCAGCTTCAAGTCCGGCTTCCGAAAGTTAAATTCAAACTTTATTTGTTCATTTTAGGATTGGGATTGTCGGTGTGTCCGGCATCTTTGAAGGCTTTCATAATTCACCCAGTAATGAAATAGCCCAAAGCTTTTGAGAAAACTCAGGCCTGAGGTATCTTGATCAAAGATTGTGTACTCACTGGCTTTACCGATTTAAATTTTCGATTGAATTGAATATTGCGTTCTGTGGTTATGGCATCCAGCTGAATGATTTTACCGTCCATGTTGATTTCAATGGGTAACTCAAGTTTTTGTTCCGTGCAATTGATTTTGTAAAATATTCTTGTTTTATTTTCTGTGGTGTCAATTCTTACCATTAGTTCAGGTATTTCAGTCGATCGAAGATAAGTGTTGAAAAATGGTGTAAAGTCTTTCCCTGTGAATTGATTGACATAACTTTCAAAATCAGAGGCATTGATGTTTTTGTATTGGTATTTTTCATAAAAGCCTCGAAAGAGTTTAAACCAAACGGAATCATTTTTTATGGCAGATCTTAGTGTTTGGAGTACCCAAGAACCTTTGTAATATAAGTCAGAATCGGGAAATTGTGTGTAATTGACCTCCTTCGGACCCAGCATCGGCGCATTGTTCTTAATCAGTTTACGCTGACTTTCCAGATAACGAACGGCTGCTTTTTTACCAAACAAGTATTCAACATAAAGGGATTCAAGATAGGTAGTGAATCCTTCGTGTATCCACATATCTGCGTGGTCATTCACAGAAACTGAATTTCCAAAGTATTCGTGGCCACTTTCGTGGATGATGATATAATCAAACTGAAATTCGTCTGGAATTAATCCTCCAAGATATCCCCTTTGATATTTATTCCCATAAGCGATTGCGCTTTGATGCTCCATGCCCAAAAATGGGGATTCAACCAAAGCATAACCATCTTTCCAAAATGGAAACTTGCCCAAATAATGTTCATAACTTTCTAACATTTTGTGGACTTGCTCAAAATGTATTTTCGCTTTTTCTTCATTTCCCCGTATGACATAATAATTTAGCTCCAGCAATGCACCATCCTTTGCTTTATATTGATCGGTAAAGTGAATAAAATCACCAATGTATAAACTGACATTGTAATTATTGATTGGATAACTCACTTCCCAGGTCCAAGTTTTCATTCCTTTTTGCTCAACACTGGTTTTTATTAATTTCCCGTTTGAAATAGCCATTAGCTGCTCGGGAGCTGTAATGTGAACTTTCATCCCTAAATCCGGTTCATCGGATAAATGGTCTTTATTTGGCCACCACAAACTGGCTCCGGCTCCTTCACAAGCCACACTGACCCATGGGTTTCCGCGACTGTCTTTTTGCCAGATGAAACCTCCATCCCAGGGCGCATTCTTAGCCTTGATCGGTTTTCCTTTATAATGTACAGAAATCTTTTCTTTTTTACCTTTTGTAAAATCTCCCTGGATAAATACTGCATCAAAATCACGACGATATTCCAGTGAGTGAGAACCTTCTTGGATTTTAAGAATATCCATATTCTCAACCAAATCCAGTTGAATGCGGGACAAGGCCTCGTTGGGTATAAATTCCATGACCAGTGTACCTTCTAAAGATTGCTGACTGATATCTGGCTTAAGGAATAGTTCATAGTAAAGCACATTGTAATTCCGCTCCATCCGCAATGCACCTCGAAGGCTGTCTTTGCGAGTGAACTGCTGTTGTCCGTTTAACAAAGTACAACCCAAAAGAAACGGAATGAATAAGCGTAGGCACATAATTTTTTGCGTTGTCATGGATTAAGTTCTTATTTCAGGCGTTTTCATTTTAAGTCGATTGCGGATCATCCGATCAACAAAGGTAACTGGCAAAATTTTAGTCAGAAGCAAGAACATCCATTTCTTTTTGTAAACCAAATAACTTGGACGTGGACAAGTATGTTCCAAGGCTTTTAGAATGGGTTTATTGATTGTTTCCAATGGCATGGATTCTGACTTCATTTTCAATATGGATGAATTGGCTACTTGCAGGTATGGCCAGTAATTTCCGGTTTCGAATTTATCCAGTAAACCCAATTGCTTTTCCCAAATGGGTGTATTTATGCTACCCGCCACAATTTTAACCGTGCGAAGTCCAATTAATGAAAGTTCTCTCCTGAGGCTGTCGAAAAAACCTTCTCCAGCATATTTTGAGGCAACATAAGCCCCAAGAAATGGTGAACCAAACAAGCCAGAAACTGAACTGATGTGGATGACCCTTGCACCCGCACCATAACGAATCAAATAGGGAAGACACAACTGGATTAAATGTATTCCTGCAAAAAGATTAATCTGAAATTGATACCGATAATCGGGCAAACTAATTTCTGTGGCAGGTCCGGCAACTACCATACCGGCATTGTTGATGAATGCGTATAATCCATCAGGAGGTATCATTTTACGGATGTGTTGAAAACCTCTTTCTAGCTGTTCATCATTGTCCAGGCACAATTCAAATATCTGAATATTTGGATTTCTAAGCAGTATGTCCGGAACCTGTGAATTTCGTCTGACCGTACCCAGCACCATATATCCTTTTTGTGAAAGGTACAGACTGATATGTAATCCAATTCCTGAGTTGATCCCGGTAATCAAGAGGGTTTTCAATGTGACAATTTCCGTAAAAGTAGGCACAAAAGAATTAAGTGAATTCTCCCTTGAATGACTTATTTTTGTGGACGTTGCAATGAGAAATTTCTTTTATTTAACCCTTGTACTTACGTTTGCTACCAGTTGTAAGGATCAAAACATTATTGATCACGAATACCTCAACGGGAAATGGGTTGTGGAAAAAGCTTTCCGAAATGATAAAATGACCAACACACTTGAGGGAGCCTTTTTTTATTTTGATGGCAACATTCTGACTTCTAATTTTATGGGATTGGAGCAACAAGCTTCTTATCAATTAAAGAATAATCAAATATTTCTCACAAAAGGCATGGACTATTCGTTTGATTTAAAGAAGCTGGGACCCATGCAACTTGAGTTAAAAGTCGAAATACAAAAAACACCATTTGTCTTTAGTTTGAAAAAGCAATGAGGGTTTGGGTTTATNNCCTCTAAAATTACAGGCCATTGAAGCATACGTCCAACCTTGTGTTTTTTACAAGGACTTCCAGCCTTATCTTGATATTCAGATTTTTATACATCCCAAGGGGATGACCCCGCATTTTTCAGGTGATAGCTTGCAGTGGTTGGAAGCTAAAATTACCTTCATACTAAAGCAAAATGACTCCATAATTGGTGTGGATAAGTTGCTGATCAAATCTCCGAAAAGCAAACAATTAAGACCGTTTTTTCATGCAGTCAAATGGGAAATTAAACCAGGAGTCTACCAATTGGAAACGCATTTACAAGATGGCTTTAACCAAAACGAGGAGTTGACACTTATCGATACGGTCAAAGTATTAAATAAATCAAAGTCTTGGGCAATATCGGATGCACGTTTACTCCAGTTCGCAAAACCTTCTGCCGACTCCACCAATCCCTTGTATCGAAATGGGTTTTATGGCGAACCATTACTGTATGAAACCTTTGAACAGGATCAACATTTGATGCTGGTTTATTTTGAATCATATTCAATTCCAAACTTGGAAAAAGGACTTGCAATACGTTATTTGTTGTCTGAGCTGGATACACTCAATCAATGGCAATTAATACAGAAATGGTTTAGAAAACGTAAAACTGAATTTGTTGAAGCACATTTACTTCAGCATGACATTAGTGAATTACCCACTGGAAAATATTCGCTGGCCATACAAATCATCAATCAACAGGAAAATGTTTTAGACGAGACGGTAGTGACATTTTTCAGGAAAAACCCTTTTTGGGATAGAATTTCCTATTGGTATTCTAGTCGTAAGGAGGATAAATGGTTTTTTGATACACTATCCATTGATCGGGTTAATTATTGTATCAGAGCGATTCATCCATTAATTTCAGGGATCAATGTACCAATTCTTAATGAGTTGTTGAAAGACCGAAAAGAGCACGAAAAAAGACTCTTTCTCTTTTCTTATTTCAGCGAAAGAGCGGACACTGCCCGCAGGGCTTATGAGCGTTACATGAAACTCGCAGATTTTCTGGATGCTGAATTTAAATCCGGATTTGGCTATGGATTCGAGACCGACCGAGGTATAATATTTTTACGCTATGGCAAACCGGATGAAGTGATCAAAGAGGATAAGGACCCTGGTGCATATCCCTATGAAATATGGAAATACAATAAAGTTGCACAGGCGGGACAAACCAATGTTCGTTTTTTATTTTACAATCCTGACCTTGCTGGAAGTGATTTTCGATTACTGCATTCCACGGCTATTGGTGAACGACAAAACAGGAAATGGGAGATTGAACTTTACAAAAACGCTGCTCATGAATTTAAAGGTGACAACCCTATAGATGCAACGGAAATGTTACCCAACATTAACCGCCGTGCAAGAGAATATTTCGAAAATTAACAACACTTCGGGTCGTAAATTTTTTAAACTCCCAAAACTTAGTGTAGTTTCTTCGGCCATCATAATCTGGCATTAATCCCTTAACGTAGTTGTCTGAGTTAGATACATTCCATGAACCCAATGAACGCAATTGCATTCTTTGCGCAGAGCGCTGAAGAAATGGATAAAGCACTTTTAAGGAATTATTAGATTAAGGTTGCATAACCCAATAGATGCTTTATTCATCCAATTTATGCGGTGCATAAATTGCGCATGGCGCTGACGAAATGAATAATGCGCATTGATTCAATCCATGAAAACAAAGTAAATATCGCGCTTTATTCATTTGTCAGGATGAACCCCGACAAGCCCTTTATGCAAAGGGCTTCGTCGGCTCTCCATGCAGAATGCATTATTCATGCATGATCTTGGGTTCATTGGTCAGGGTTAATCCCGACAAGCCCTTATTGTATTAGGGCTTCTTCGGCCATGAGGACAATCCATGCACTTCTTCTGTATGGATTGGGATGAAGAAGGAATTTTTTCATACGTTTTTTTGATTTAATGATTGGATCGAAGAGGACAAAATTGCTGCCAGTTGCTTGAATAACTTAATACAAACTTCAAAAATTTACCCCAATAAGCTCTTTTCCGATAGACATGTCACAGGCAAGGTGGCTTTATCCACCAGAATGCTCCTGAATGGGATCCGGGGGTTACAAATTGTCCGCTATTTTGGCCAGTGCTATTTTAAATGCTCTGTAAAATATTACTATGGCAAAAATTGATTTAAAAGCATTTACACCGCTTTGCTTCCCCTATCTTTGCAGTGATTTTTTTGAAATTAATTAATGCCATGATATTATTGGATGGAAACAAGTTGTCGGGAGTCATAAGAAAGGAGATACAGGATAAAGTCAGGTTATTTTGCCAAAATGATGTTCGGCCGCCTCACCTTGCCGCAGTGCTGATTGGAGATAACCCAGCCAGCCAGACATATGTTCGTAACAAAATTAAAGCTTGTGATGAGGTTGGATTCGCCTCAACTTTAATAAAAAAACCCGCAACCACTTCACAAGAAGAGTTGCTGTATGTGATCAAGTCACTCAACGAAGATCCTGAAATTGATGGCTATATTGTTCAACTTCCGTTACCTCGGCACATCGACGAACATGCGATCAATCTTGCCATAGACCCGGCAAAAGATGTCGATGGATTTCATCCTTATAATTTCGGAAAAATGGCACTAGGCCTGCCTGCATTGTTACCGGCTACACCAATGGGGATTATGTTAATGTTGGATCGTTACCAAATTGAGACAGAAGGTAAGCATTGCGTGGTTTTAGGGAGGAGTAACATTGTGGGAACCCCAATTGCACTGTTGTTGTCAAAAAAATCCAAGCCTGGAAATGCTACGGTGACCATTGCACATAGTAAGACCACCAATTTGCAAGAATTATGCCTTTCCGCAGATATTCTCATTGCTGCATTGGGAATTCCTCATTTTGTAAATGCGGGAATGGTAAAACAAGGTGCGGTGGTGATTGATGTTGGAATTAACCGGATGGAGGACCCAAATTCATCAAAAGGCTTCAAATTGGTGGGCGATGTTGAGTTTTCCAGTGTCGCACCAAAAGTTTCAGCGATTTCTCCAGTACCGGGAGGTGTGGGTCCTATGACAATTACCGCATTGATGGAAAATACTTGGCGCTCTTTCTCAAAAAAAGTGTAAATGCCCCAATGTTCATACTCCATTTCTGCATTACCTGAAGAACAGGATTTACTGATCGCAAATTTGTATGGTATAGGTGTTGAATCTTTTCTTCAGCATGACTTCGGTATCGAAGCATTTATCGATGCAAATGACACAAATTTGCAATACAGCATTGAAAATTTTTGTCAGGAACATCAATTGAACTGGACTATTCAGCTTCACCAGGAAAAGGACTGGAATGCGATTTGGGAATCCACTTTTAAGGAAATCAATATTGGAAATTCCATTCAGGTACGGGCCCCTTTTCATCCCAGGCATCCTGAGGTTAAGCACTGCCTTGTCATTGCTCCTAAAATGGCTTTTGGTACAGGTCATCATGAAACTACCTCAATGATACTTGAATGGCTTGAGGGAATTGAAATGAAAGATAAAAGTGTGCTTGACTTTGGTTGTGGAACAGGGATCTTAGGCATTTATACTTTATTATGTGGGGCAAAATCGTGCTTGTTTGTAGATAATGATCNNCACTTTAGAAAATTTGGAATTAAATAACCAGGATCGAACAGGTGTCGTATTGGGAAACACAAATGTATTGAAGGATTGGAATGGATTTGATATCATTGCTGCTAATATTACACGGAACGTAATTCTGGAAGCGTTGCCTGAGTTGACGGCTCATTTAAATCCCAACGGTAATATTGCGCTTTCCGGATTTTTAATTGAGGATGTTCCGGAAATCTTACAGGCCATATCCATTAATGGCCTGACCCCAATTGGACAATATAAAAAATCGGATTGGTGCGCCGTCATAGCTAAAAAATGAGTGCATCTTTAAAATACCTGAGTCCTTCATAAACCAAATCAGTAGGCAATCCCATAATATTTGCATAGCTTCCGTTGATACTGGAAATTTTACAAAGCCCTATCCATTCCTGTACTGCATAGGAACCGGCTTTATCAAAAGGTTGGTACTTCTTGATGTACCACTCAATTTCTTCATGATTGAGCTCCCGGAAAAATACTTCGGATTTTCCTGTAAAAGAAATATGCTGGTTATGATCAGAAAGGCAGACTCCTGTGTATACCAAGTGTTTTTTACCAGACAAACTTGCTAACATGTGATAGGCTTCACTATGGTTTGTTGGTTTGCCAAAAATTTTATTTCCAATGATGACAATTGAATCAGCCGTGAGTAAAATTTCATCCGGGAGTAACAGATGCTGTGCTGCTTTATTTTTTTGTTCTGCAAGATGAACGGCCACGTGATGGATGTTTAAATCCAATGGATAACTTTCATCAAAGTCAACAGAAATGCTATCAAACCAATATCCAGCCTCCTCCATCAGTTGCTTTCTTCTTGGGGAGGAAGACGCAAGAATAATTTTTCTACGATTAATATGTTGATTCATACGCTGATACACCAATAAAGCAATCCGGTTAACATGTATAATTTTAATCCTAAGCTGAGTTTATTTAATCTATGCTCATTTAAGGACAAAACAATAGAATAACTAAGGTAAGCAACAGGTATTATGACGAATATTCCGGTTGACCATCTAAATAGGGTGGTTGAATTAAAATAAAAATGGATCATCCAGATTAAAATATGGATACACCAAAAGAGTAAGGCTATTTTACCAGCTGTAGATGCTCCATAATAAACTGCTGTTGAATTGCATTGTGCTGCAGCATCAGCGGATGAATCTTGTATGTCTTTGATGATTTCGCGAACGAAATTGATATTAAATGCAAACAAACTCAACAATATCAAACTGTAAAAAAGACGGTTCCATAATAATGGGTCACCGTTTCTCAACTCGATAAATTCAGACCAGTAAGCATATGGAATCAACAAGATAACACCCGAAGTAAAGCAGGCAACAAGCACATTTCCCAGTAGGGGTGAACATTTAAGTTGGTACGAATACCAGGCAAGCAGAATCGTTGCCAAAGGATACCAAACCAGTGCCTCAATTCGATCAGCATAGTTTGCTATGAAAACACTCAACAAAGCCCCGGTTAACACAAGCAACCAATAAATGCGCCAAGCCCAATGTAGCTTGATGGGAGTTGGAATGAAGCTTTTATTCTTTTGGGTGGCATCGAGCTTGAAATCACGTATGTTATTGATCACATATCCCGCAGAAGCTACCAAAGCCGTGGTAACACTGAGTAATATTAAATGCAGACTGGACAACGTGTGAGGATTGAATTCGAGAAATGGCTTGAAAAAGAAGGAATACACTAACCATTGAGTGATTATCAAAATCAGGAGGTTAGGTATGCGTAAAAACTTCCAGATGGTCACGAATCCCATAAGCCCTGAGCTTGTAATATTTTTTCCAAAAGATCTCTCACGCATCCATCTCCACCATTCATGGGCGAAATGTATCGGGCTAATGGTATAACTTCAGGTACCGCATCAGCAGGACAACTTGGCAGTCCCACCATTTTCAATACAGATATATCCGGACAATCGTCTCCCATATAGGCGATTTGATCTGCAGGTATTTTCCATTCGGAGATCAAGGCTACAAAAGCTTCTGCTTTGTTACTTACACCCAAAAACAGGTCTTTAACGCCTAACAGTTCAAATCGTTTTCGGGTGCCTTCAGATTTACCTCCTGATATGATGCCCACCTGAATTCCTTTTTCGATGGATTTTTTAATGGCATAACCATCCCGAACATTCATCGTTCTGAGAAATTCGCCCTGATCTGTGACCAATATACGGTTGTTTGTGCAAACTCCGTCTATGTCTAATATAACTCCTTTGATTTTAGAGAATAAGGAATACGGACTCATTCAAAAAAATTAGCGATTATTGTCTCTGTATTCGTAAATCCACTTTGCTTGAATTTGTTCCAAATGTCCTTCATTGCAATCTTCTCTTTTGCCAGTGAAGTGAGGAATATCCAAGACCCATTCAATTAAATCGGTAAAACGTATGCGATAGATTTTTGATTCATCAAAATCGTTACCAAACCGATCGTACAAAGACATGGCAATGTCTTCATAATCATTCCAGCTTATGGGTGAATTATTTATCGATTCAAAAGACATGATTTTAACTTAATTGAAATTAATGTTCGTGGCCGATGATTCTTCTTTGATCAGGAATCTCAATACCAAGATTAGCGTTTTCATCCAACACAATGCATTGACAAGCTAAACGAGATTCCAATCTTGGATTATGAGCGCGATCAATAAAATCTTCCTCCTTATCTGAGATTTCTTCTAAAAATTCCTCGCCTTTTAATACATAAATATGACAGGTTGAGCATGCACAAACTCCACCACAGTTATGGTTAAGATGTATGCCTTGTTCTTCTGTAATTTCAAGAATGGACATATCCAAAGCCTGGGCCTCCACTATTTTCGGTGGGATAGACGTGTCTTCAAATGTAAATTCGATCCTTGCCATACCAAATAACCCGTCTTTAACAAAATCAGGTCAATAATGTTTAGAAAATGGTATCTAAAAAATAGTTTACCGTGGGGTAGTTCTTTTGAATTATTGTCATACTTTTATTAAGTCATATCATTTTGTATATGGAAGACAATGTCAAAATCATAGATCAAAAAAAGTATAAGTTTAAAGAAATTCGTGTATATGCCTCCACGGAGTGGCTTGCTGATAATAAGAAGAAATACCGCCAGGTTTTTGACCGTTTTTCTACATCTTATATCTATGTTGAGCTTGCCTTTATCAATAAGTGGTTTGACAGGGAGTCCTGGGAAACTGAAATTGAACTGAGGTGTTTTAGTCTGATTAAAACAAAAAAGGAAGTCTGCAATTTGGCTTTCCGGAGGAAGATTTCCAAATTTGATCATACGGTTTACATTCGCGAAGGATGGGGAAATAAAAAAGAAGGCTCTTTTTGGAAAAAAGGTACCTATTGCTGGGAGGCCTATATGGATGGAGAGAAAGTAGGGAGTCGCTATTTTTATGTTGAAGATCCTGGAGTAAGCCAAAATGAAACACTCCATCCATACGTAGAATTACTTTCCCTTAAACTTTATGAAGGACCCTTTGAAGATGTCAATCCCGAACAGCGTCGTTACATTAAAGGTTTTGAAGGAAGTGAGACCCGTTACATCTATGCGGAGCTATTGCTCAAAAATCATTGCAACCAAAACAATTGGCAGTGTGAAGTCTTTATCAAATTTCTAAACGAATCAAGAGAACTGAAAGGGCAGGTTATTCGGTTAATGCCTGTGCGAAAAGAGGATGAAAAAATTACCATAACCGCTGGATGGGGTTCAAATGTTAAGGGATCCTGGTGGGAAGGTCTGTACACGGTTGAAGTGGTGATTATGGACCATTTGTTGGCCGTAATGCCATTTGAAGTAGGCTATACAGTGGAAGAAGGAGTGCCTCCCATTACTTTGCCATATAAAAGCGATCCGATCCTCCTACCTGGCAACGAACAACCCACCGAAAGTCTGGAAGATGTTCTGGAAGAACTCAATCAAATGATTGGATTAAATGAAATTAAAAAGCAGGTAAGGGAGCATACACAATACGTCAAATTTCTCCAACTTAGAAAGGAGAAAGGTATCGTGGAATTGGAAAAATTAACCTTGCATTCAATATTCTATGGTAATCCCGGTACGGGTAAAACCACACTTGCCAAAATGATGGGCCGCTTGTATCGTAAAATGGGCATGCTCAGCAAAGGGCACGTCTATGAAGCTGATCGTGCGGAACTTGTCGGAGAATACATCGGACAAACTGCACCAAAAGTTAAGGAAGTAATCGAGAAGGCTAGAGGAGGAGTTTTGTTTATCGATGAAGCCTATGCTCTCGCACGTACGAATGATGACAGCAAAGACTTCGGGAGAGAAGTAATAGAAATCCTGGTTAAAGAAATGTCGAATGGTGAGGGAGATCTGGCTGTTATTATGGCAGGATACCCAAAAGAAATGAAGTATTTCCTTGATTCAAATCCTGGCTTAAAATCAAGAGTGAAACTGTTTTTTGAGTTTAAAGATTACTTGCCACAGGAACTTTATGAGATTGCTGATTTTGCTATGGATAAAAAAGGAGTCGTGTTTACCGATGAAGCCAGGATTGAATTACAACACATCATTCTGGAAGCCTACCGAAACAGAGATCACACCTTTGGAAATGCACGTCTTGTATATGATCTCATTGAAAAGGCCAAAATCAATCTGGGAATCCGGATCATGAGTAAAGCAAGTGCAGAAGCTACCGATGTCGAAGACTTATCTACTGTACAAGCAGACGATGTAAAGAAAATCAAATGGGGAACAGAAAAGATGAGACCCTCCATTCCCATTGACCAGGAGTTGTTGGAGGGTGCGTTGAATGAACTCAACCAAATGATCGGAATTGAATATGTTAAAAAGGAAATCGGAGAACTTGTAAAAATTGTTCAATATGCAAGAAAGACCGGAAAAGAAGTCCTTAATCAACATTATTTGCATACGGTATTTCTTGGAAATCCCGGTACAGGCAAAAGTACTGTTGCCAGAATACTTGCAAAAATTTATAAAGCTTTGGGAATACTGGAAAGGGGACACATGGTTGAAACCGATCGACAAGGCCTTGTCGCGGGTTATTTAGGCCAGTCAGCCATCAAAACTGCAGAACGAATTGATGAAGCCATGGGAGGCGTCTTGTTTATCGATGAAGCATATGCATTGACTCAAATGGGTGGCACTTCAGCTGATTATGGAGGAGAAGTTATCCAAACTCTCCTAAAACGAATGGAGGATCAACGAGGTCAGTTCTTTGTGTTTGTGGCGGGTTATACGGAACCAATGGAAATCTTTCTAAAATCTAATCCTGGATTGAGTAGTCGTTTCGACAAGATTTTAAAATTTGAAGATTATTCAGAAGAGGAACTGATACTCATTGCATTGAAAATGTTTGCCGATGCAGGATTGAACATATCCTTCGATGCAGAAACCCATTTAAAATCATATCTTTCTTATCTGTATCACTCCAAAGACAAATTTTTTGGCAATGCCCGTCTTGTTCGATCCATTTGTGAGGAAATCATTCGATATCAAAATATACGACTTTCAGGATTGACGGACGCTGACCTAAATAAAATTCCTCAGAATACCATTGAATTGGTAGATGTACAATCATTCGTACCGGGGAAGGATCGCAGAGATGTTTTCAATCGGCCACGGTTGGGATTTATGAAGTAACTCATTTCTTTAAGATCAATATTTTATTGAGGGGCAATAACCTTAACGAAATAATCCAACTTGCCATGGTTTAAAGATCCAGGGAACATACCGGAAATGCATTGGAGTGACTGCAGTTGACTTAAATAAAATTCCGCTTCGACAAAATTCAATACTGGCTTGAACATCTTCCAATTGTAGAATGCGCTTCCAGACTTTATACATATCCAACGACCAATGAATGTCATCCAATATCAGAATGGCTTCCCGGTTGCAATGTTGGCTTAGACTGGAAAGATTNNGGTCTCCATCCAGATAGACGAGATCGAATGGACCATCATCACTTCGAAGCAGGTAATTTTGGAATAAATCATTGTGGAAAGTAACTCGGTCAATTCCCAATTGACAGAATTTTTCGCGGCAAACTTGATGTAAAAACGGATTGCCTTCAATTGAAATAATTTTTGCCTCTGGATGACCTAGATGCAATGCCATAGCCGATAATCCGGTACAGCTTCCAAGTTCCAGTATTCTTTTAGGCCGAAAAAAATTGGAAAGCTTACAAAGGAACTCCGTATGTGATTTGGAAGCAGCTGCCTTACGGGTCATTTGGGCAACAGTTTTACCGGCTTGTTGGTGTCTGGAGCTGAATTCAATATCCGGAATTAATCTTTTATCGGACAATAGTTCAGTGCGGTATTTTTTTAATTTTTTCACAGTAGTCTCATCCAATTCATGTTCAATAACCGTCTCAAGACAGTTATGCATAAATGGTGAATCCAAGCAATATCGGGTTTGAGCATGTAAGTAATAATCTCCATAAACCTGCCACCGTTCGATCCAATTTTTCAAATATTTAAAGTCCATTGAAAAAGCATATATTTGTAAAAAATAATATATGAACAAAGTTATCTCTGGAGTGGCTTTGTTGTATCTCCACTGTTTTTTCAATTTTTGGTTAGGAGCACAAGATCTTTGGAAAACAACTCCGCTCGAGAAAAAATTTTATAGCGGGTTCCCATTGGCTTGTGCGGACATAAATGGAGATAAACTGGATGATATATTGGCTTTGGATCAAACCAAGCATTTGTGGGTTGGTTTACAGTGTGGAAATTCACAATTCCTCTGGAAGCCTTTAGATTACCATCATAGTATGTCGGCCTGGTCTGTGAACGTAGCGGACTTGGATAACAATGGTTATAACGATATCGTGATCAGTGGAGAAGCTACGCAGGTCAATGTAATGATGCAAGATGCCAAAGGATTTACTCGTATCGTTGCAGATGATTCCTATTTTTTTTCTCAGGCTGGAGCCATTTTTGATATTAACCAGGATGGATGGTTGGATTTTACACTATGCGATGACAATCATGCCAATAAGGTTTATCTCAATTCCGGAAATGGAATCTTAAAACCCGACACACATTTAATCAAGTCTGGATTTACTCAGGAAATTTTTCACTCTGGAAATTATGGATGCATCTGGACAGACCTTGAGAATGATGGTGATCCGGATTTGTATATCAGTAAGTGTCGCCCTGGAGTGGAAGATACAATGGATCCCCGTCGATTGAACCAATTGTTTATTCATGAGAATGGGGCCTGGAGAAGTGCTGCTGCCGAATTTGGTCTCGACGTTGGTGACCAGAGTTGGATATCAATTTTTGAAGATTTTGATAATGATGGATTAAAAGATTGTTTTGTGGTAAACCATTATTCCCCTCGCAGGCTGTTTCATCAAAATGCAAATCATCGTTTTGTGGAAGTAACCCAAGAATCAGGTTTTAATTCAGGGGTGATAGGCATACAAGCTTTGCCTATAGATTATGATAATGACGGCGACTTGGATATTTTATTGACAGGCAATGGGACAGAATTATGGGACAATTCTGGAAATATGAAGTTTCAAAAAATTTCCGGTGCATTTCAGTCAACTCAATTCAGCTCATGTGCTTTTGGTGATTATAATCGTGATGGCTTTGTTGATCTCTATGTTTCACACGCTGATTTGTTGAATACACCCAATAACCGGCATGATGAACTTTGGTTAAATCCGGGAAATGATAATCATCATGTGATATTTTCCTTCATTGGAACAAGATCTAATGTAAATGGAATTGGTGTACGTGTGAATTTATTTATCAATGGGACTTTGCAAACAAGAGAATTGCATGCTGGAGAAGGGTTTGGCATACAGAATTCCTTAAATCTGCATTTCGGAACCGGGACACGCAACCATATCGATAGTATCCACGTTTATTGGCCATCCGGAACAATAGATCGTTATACTGATTTTTCCACCGACCAGCAATATGTGCTGGAGGAAGGCAATTGCATGAATGGCATTCATGCATCGAGCTCGGGTAATATACATTATTACTGTACTGAAATCGATACCACCCTGAAAGCAGAACAAAGCCTTTCAAGCATCAAGTGGGTAACCGGCGAGGTATCAAAGGAAATCCAAATTGCACAGGAAGGAGTTTATTATTATTGGGCAAAGGATACTAACAACTGTTTGGTAATTTCTAATCCGTTGGTGGTGATCAGGAACCCAAAGGAAGATTTTAATTTGAATTTTGCCTATGAAGAATTATTGTGTTTTGGTAATCGGATCCGTCTGACAACAAACTTAAACCGCGATGTCAATTGGTCCACCGGCCAAAGATCAAATGCTATCGAAATTTCAGGATCCGGTTTTTATTTCGCGATGGATACAGGATTTTGCGAACAAATATTAACGGATACCTTACAATTAATTGTGACACCACCGGTGGCCCCACCCACGCTTTCCATTGATAGTTTATGGTTTCCCCGACCAGCACAGTGGGACTCTGGAAATGATTCCACGCAGTGGTTTGTATCAGCTTCTAGCCAATTACCCATTTTTATTGGCTCACGATTTATTTCCGATACCCTTTATAAGGACACCAGCTTTTGGGTTGAAAACATTGAATATTTTTCTTATCCATATGTACACGGTGGTTTGAAAGTTCCTGAATATCAGAATGCACCTTATCATGCTGCTTTTCTGAATAACCAAATGCTTTTCAATGTTTATGAAGATGTAATATTGGATTCCGTTACCGTGTTTACAGATTTTCCGGGACTTCGCATCATTGACTTATTGGACGATTTGGGTCAGAGAATGGCTAAAAAAGAGGTGGAACTGGTTACCGGAATGAACAAAGTATACCTTGGGTTTGAAATTCCAGCTTCAAGTAAATTGTATATACTGACTACCAATATTGAACAAAATCAAAAATTATTTGGAGAAAACAGTCCACGGTTGTACCGGTCAGACAAAGGATTTTACTATCCATTTTTCATTCAGGATAAATTGAGGATTGTGACATCAGACAAAGGAGATAGTTATTATTATTATTTCTATGATTGGGTGATTCGAAGTCGGGACATCAGTTGCAGTAGTGAGCGAGTTGAAGTAAAAGCAAAGTTCAAGACAACGAATAATATTCATTTGAATGATGTCAAACTTAACTTTATTTGGACCCTCACAGGATTAAAACTTGAGATTTCAAACCATGAAGATTGGCTATGCAGTCTATTTACTGTAGATGGCAAACTGCTCATGCAGGAAGTTTTAAATGATCATAGTGAAATGAAATGTTCAACTTTACTTCCAGGATATTATGCCATTCGATTATGGAATGGAAAAACCAAACCCATCTGGAACCTGGTGTTCAAACCGAACTAAAGACCATTGAAAGGAAACTGAATTTTAAGATGGGTGGCTAATGGGACTCGAACCCACGACCCTCGGAACCACAATCCGATGCTCTAACCAGCTGAGCTATAGCCACCATGTGTCGTGTTTGGGACTGCAAATATAGGGCAGATTGGAAATTTCTTCCAAGTTGAAATGAAGATTCCTCATTAAGCAGCACCCGAAAAAAGGATTAAGGCCATATGAAGTATACATTTGGGTATTGAAAGCAGACCGATAATCCCTGATTGAAATTCTTGAATGACAGTAATCTATTTTCCTGGCTCTGCCTGCAAGATAAATTTTCTTTGTACAGGATTCAATGGTGTCTGCACCAGTTGTCCGGTGGAATCCACCAAACTCAAGGTTAAAGTATGCTCTCCCATGGGTAATCCCTTGAGTATGTAAGGCTTCCATTGATCAATCATGAATGCTGTATCAGCAATTTCAGCTTTCACTTTGTAAGTATCGCCCAAAGTACAATTGGCCAAATAAAAGTCTAGTAAAAGATTTTGAGCATCTACCCCAATATAAGTTCCTTTTGGCCTCGAATAAAATAACATCGGCATGGTCACGGGCTCAATTTTCTTGAAACTACTGTCTTGGATGCTGGTATGAACCAGTATTGAAGCTTTCGTAGTTTTGATGCTTTCGTGGTAAGAGCGGGAAAGAAAAGCCAACAGGTAATGGTCACCCTCCGGTATGATGTGCCTGAATTCAGCAGTATATTTGGCTTCATAGGGATTGTTGTCAACGATTAGATGAATGTGTTGTCCTTGGTTGGAATTTGCACAGGTCTTTTGAGCTGCGTCTGGAGTTTGTTCTCCCAATTGAAAACCTCCGGTAATTTGGAATGTAAACTGGCCTTGTTTATACTCAACACCTGAAATTCCAGCCTCAGGGTAGGGCTTTGACTCTTCGGCCGTCACCAATTCAAGTTGTCCTTTTAAGGGCGTTACATTGGATTTTTCACTTTGCTTGCATTGAAATTGGCAAACGGCCATCAAACTGGCAAGAATAAAAGATAAACGGCAATTCATATATCTCATGATTTGCTCCAAACATACAGATTTGTGCGGAATTTCTGCAAACCTTTTAGCCCGTTAAGGAAACATGAAAGAAGACTACCCATCTTATAGTCAATTATACCGCATTTTGGGAAGTTTTCGCGGAAAACCATATATTTGCCTCCCCATATTCCAAACCAAAGGGAGGAATGGCAGAGCGGTTTAATGCGGCGGTCTTGAAAACCGTTGACTGTAACAGGTCCGGGGGTTCGAATCCCTCTTCCTCCGCTCAATGACTAAGCGAGGCTGAATGTTCAGTCCTCGCTTTTTTGCTTTTTAGATTCATTTCAGGCTTCTTTCAGGACTTTTATAACTTTTTCATTCAAGCAGTTATACATGATTTCAGGGTCTTATCGTAGGAGGTATTTTAGTCCTAATAGTGGATTGCGCAACAAAAATGCTTTGGGTAGCATCCATTCTGATAGGTAACACCGGATTGGGTTACCTCATAATCGATTTAAGTTTACTCATTTGCTCCAGTGTTCCTAGATTATGGAATAGAGCATGGAATATTATTTTCGCTACAGGATATGGACGTTCAGGACACCTTCCAGACTTATCAAGCTGTTCAGGTATAGGAAAGTCACCAGACAATCTACCGGAAATTTCCCCCAAGAAATAGTGTCATAAACCGGAAATATCCTGTTTTTTACTAATAAATAAAATACAGAATATCAAATCAATAAATATATTAATTTTGCATGAATTGAATTAACCAAATAGACATGCAAAAAAATATAGCGTTGCCTCAACCCTTATGGTGGCTGGGTTGTCTGGGTCTGATGAGTTTCGTTTGGCTTGCCAAGCCTTCCACTGATTCAAAATTGAGTAAAGTGAATACGGCTAAATCATTGCATCTGGGATATCAGGAGAAAGTGCCTTACCAGGATCTTCTCAGGATGACAGCAAAATACAGGGATCAGCGTCAGGAAATTATTAACGACACCTTTGCAGGTACTGGAAATGGAAAATATGGAAATGGATTTGCCGATAGCCGGTATTTTACCCTCGAACTTCAAAAATTAAAAGACTTCATTTATTATGTTGAGGACCAGGTAAAGGAAAATAACCTCGATATCAATTTTGACGGAATTCGCGTATATCCTGTGGTGTACCCCGCGACCGGAAGTACAGGATATTTTTCGTCTGTACCTCAAGAATACCGAAATCATTTGTCGGTAGTTTTGGTTCCCACTTACTTAAATACCATTGGCGAGACGATTGATTTTGACCCGGATTTGTACCTTCCTTCCAATAATGGCGCAAAAAATAAACCCAAATCATTGTTTAAGCCATCCAACATGACGGAGGATGACTTTATGGATTGGCTGTTTGGTGAGAACGATACCATTCGTGCTGTAACGGTCATGAATCATGGGGGTTTATGCCCTCCTCCATCCAATTGTACGACTTCTTCGCTCTTGTTAAATACGGATGAACTTTGTCCGGATTACAGTGCTTGTCCCTATTGATTTGATTATCTACCCCAAATGATTAATGTTCTGCAATTGGGTGTATTTACCGCAGAGGGCCTTTGTTTTGCCTATAGCCTTTATCAAAAAAATAAACTAAACCAATCGGACCTCAAATGGCTTCCTTGGGTCCTTGGTTTTATTTTTTTTTCTGACTTACTGGGAGTAGGTTTGACGCATACCCTCTTTGCTGCAAACAAAATTGCATTTAACTTACCTTACTACAATACGACAACCAGCCTCATCATTCATTTTCTTACGGTATTGTTCTTACGCAACTTACAAGGAAAGGTGGTCCGTAATTTGGTGGTTGCAGGATTGATTTCGTTTTGGTTGCTGTTTCTCTTCAACGTAATTTGGCTACAACCTTTTTTAACCAGACTTCATACTTATAGTTTCGCTTACGGCTCGGTAGTTTTGTGCCTTGCAGTCATTTTTTACATTCGTCAATTGGTACGCAGTGAACGAATAGTGGATTTGCATTCAGATCCTTTATTTTGGATTGGTGTGGGAATCATTCCATTTTATGGGTTAAACATTCCATATATGGCCATGTATAATTATCTAGCCCTTTATATGCAGGATTTGTTGCTGATTTTGCGAAACATTACCAACTTTCTTTGTTATCTGATGTATGGAAGTATCTTTATTGGACTACTATGCTTGAAAAAGAAGTTATCTTCGGAATCATCACAGGTAGTCTGGTAGTTGCATTTCTGCTCATTCTACTGCTGTTTTTCCTTTTGTATTATTTTAAAAACAAGAACCGGTTTTTAAGAGAAAAGGAAGAAATGAAGAATAAATTTCAATTGGAAATTGCACATTCAGCAAAAGAAATTCAGGAAGAAACCATCAAACAGCTGGGGTACGAGTTGCACGATAATATTGGGCAGCTGGTAACGATTGCAAAGATTCAGGCGCAGTCTTTGAAAAAGCAGGTAGATCACCCAAAATTACCTGAATTGGTAGAAGCCATTAGCAAAGCATTGGATGAAGTAAGGCGACTTTCTAAATCGTTGGATCCCGAAGTGCTGAGGAAAAATCCATTAAGAGATATCTTAAAAAAAGATGCAGATCGAATCCGTCAGCTAGGGTCTATCGAGTTCTTATTCAATGAATCAGGAGAACCGTACGAACTTGAGGATCAACGGAAAATCATTTTATACCGCGTGTTACAGGAAATGACCNNTGGATTATCAGCCAGATCGGATAAATATTGAATGGAAAGACAATGGAATCGGTTTTGATCCGGAGAAATTAAACAGCGAACAAGGAATAGGACTCCACCATATTGGAGAGCGCATAAAACTGATCAATGGAAAAATGCTGTTAACTTCAAGCCCGGGAAATGGCACAGTGTACTCCATAGAAATTTCTGCTAATTAAATCGATGAGTTACCGAATTGCAATTGTTGACGATCACCGGATGATGGCTCAGGCCATTGCAGGGTTGATCGGAGCCATTGAGGGATGTGAGGTTATCATCACCTGCCACAATGGAAAAGAGTTGATCGAAAAACTATCAGTCGCAACAATTTTGCCTGACCTGATTTTACTCGACATCAATATGCCGGTGATGAATGGGTGGGAAACCGCTAGCTGGGTAAGGGAAAATTATCCGGGTATTCAAATGTTGTGCCTTACGATGAACGAAGATGAAATGTCGATCATCAAAATGTTTAAGAGTGGTGTTCGAGGTTACCTGTTAAAAGATGCAGATCAGGAGGAATTGTACAACGGGATACAATCGGTTATGCAAAAAGGATATTATTATACAGATCACGTTGCCAAAGTGATGATCAATTCATTTCGCGAAGAACGTACAGGTGACTCCCTAGAAAAGGGTCCAATAGAATCCCTGAAGGAGCGCGAAGTGGAATTTCTCCACCTATGTTGTAGCGAACTGAGTTACAAGCAGATAGCGGATGTTATGCACCTGAGTCCAAAGACCATTGATGGATATCGGGAAGATTTATTCCAAAAATTAGGGGTCAAATCGCGTATAGGATTGGTCCTGTTTGCGATTAAACAAGGTTGGTTTCAACCGTAATTCCGCCCGGAGTTTACCGGAAAAATCCCCCCGACAATTCAGGACAATTCCCCTTTACCCATTCACCACCTTGTCGCAACTTTGCATCGTTAATGACCAAAAGTAGCATGTAAATGCTTCTACTTTCAGAAATCCAGAAGGACCTCCTTCATTCGAAAGACTCAACTCAACCGCATAGAAAATATACCTGTAGTTGAAATAAGTCTGCATGGAGAAGATAAAGGTTTTTCTGGAGACCAAACATTTCTAACCTTACCCCGGATAACTCCAGGAAAGCCTTTTTAAACGAGTTCTTAAATCAGCTAACTAAATTTGGTTGGCTGATTTTTTTTAAAAAGGGCCTAAAAACTTCCCGCGATGATCGAACCCTAAAATTCCGGTCAATGACCGTCTCGTTTTAGCTTAAATTATTTTCCTTCTTTTCGCGACTTACTGCTATTCTTATTTCAAACTTTTTGGGTGATAGAAGGGCAATTAACCTCACACGATCTGACCATTGCACTTGAAAACTTTTACAAATTGTATTAAAAATTTTTAGGAATTATGCATTACAAAATTAACTAATATAAAAAATCACCTTTTGAAGTGGAATGTCCTAACATAATCTTCCTATTTTTGTGGCAGCCTAAGGGCATACTATGCCCGAGCTAAACCAAGACTCATTCATCGAACATGCTAGCAGGATTTGACTTGGTAAAGCATTAGGTCATTTTGTTAAATCCAATCAATCCTGTGAATGATGCATATCAGCACAATGGTTGCTTTTTTGTCCTTCCAGATTGTATTGGTTTGTGTAATTAAACCTTTTTTTTTTACCATATTTTTAAACCAATACCATGAATAATTTACTTAAACTAATGGCTTTTGTCTGTTTGATTCTTATGGTCAACACAGCCAATGCACAAGCCAGCAGATCTGCAACGGTTTCTGCAGACGGTCTCATCGTCTTGGATGCTTCTTTGCCAGATGTTGCTGCTGAGTATGTTGCTAACATTTCTCGTTTCAGTTTTTCCAGCTACCAGGAAGCCAGCAATTACTTTCAAAAGTATGTTTCTGCTTCAGCTGGAAGAGGTATGTCCTTCTTCTTTGATATTCCCAATCAGAAATTATTCATTTACGTTGATGTAGCTAACCAGAACATGGTTCCTAAATCCCATGCAAAAGCTGTAAGCGTAAGTGATATCAATTATTTTCTGAAGGCAGTTCACGAAGGACGTATTAATTAATCAATCTTATTAAAATTAGCATCATGAAAAATTTAGTTGCATTTATATTTTGTCTATGTTCTGCCGCTTCAGTTTTTGCTGCGGGCGGTGGAGGCTCTCTGTTTCCGATCACCACTCAGATGAACGGAATGAAGCCAACCGCTTATACCTGTGATACTTTCAAATCAGGTGCATTCACTGGTCAGACCGGGGTTCCCTTAACCACAGGAGCTTCTGCTTGTCCTACTGGCTCATGTACCAATCCAGGTTATTTCGCTCCATATTGGGAAACGTATCAGTTCAAAAACACTTTGTTGGAGCCTCAGTGCGTAACCATTAACTGGACTGCTACCACTGCTGCGTTCTGTAACATTTCGTTCGCTTACACTGGAACGGGTCCGATTTTATTATGGACTCCTGCCGGAGCTCCTTGCTATGCTCCTCCAATCAACATGGGTTCTCCTGGTGCGATTTGTATGGGTACTAACGTATCATACTCTTTGGAAATACCAGCTTGTTCTGCTTTCACCGTATTCTTAGCGAACAACAACGGAAGCCGAAACACTTACAACCTTAACATCCGCAACTCTAAAGGAGATCCTGCAGCAGTTGGTTGTTTGGGTGCTGAGTGTAAAAAACTGTTGACCATTGGTGGAACTCCAGTTCCAACGATGACTCAGTGGGGATTGTTTATCTTCGGTTTGGTCATTTTGACTTTTGCTTCTGTAGCAATCTACAACTTTGCTCAGAGAGCTTCTGTGAAAGAATAATCATACATTCTAGATATTTCTTAAGGGCGATGCAACACATCGCCCTTTTTTGTTTTATTAAACCCATTGTTCGGGAGAATAGCCCTTTCAATAATTGGATAACTGTTAACTTTGTAGCTTAATCGCTGAGTCATCCATGATGCACTTTCCTTTTGATCGCCCTACTTTTGATAAAGCTTTTGTCATTGCCTGCCTGCTCGCTGTGTTGGGTTGGATTTTAATCTATTTGATTTGGGGAGAATATACCACAGCCGATATTGTCTGTATGATCGTAACGGTACCCATCCTGGCTTATTTTATTCATGTCCTCTTGTTGTTCAATCGCAATTAAATCCTTGACCGAAGACAGTAATCAACAAAAGTAAAATTTGAAGGGAGTCACAAAGTATAATTTTGGCTTAAAAATATTATAAATGTCAGCATTGCATATCTGGTGGAAATCTAAATCGCCTATCTTCAGGTTCCTAACGGGTTTTGTCTTGTTAATGCTTGGTTTTTATGTGTTTTATTATTCGCCTCTTTACGAGAATTTTATCATGGGACCACTCCTGGCCAAGCAGGCACAACTTTCCAACTTGTTGTTAAATTGGATGCAGTACAAAACTGAAACCCTTGAGGACAGCATCATTGGGGAACAATTTCGGGTAAGCATTAAAAATGGTTGTGATGGGATTGAAGCAACAGCTCTGTATATCTGCGCAATTGTGGCGTTTCCATTTGTAAGCTGGAGGCATAAACTCAAAGGATTGTTTTTAGGTGTATTGGTATTATCCATCCTAAATCTATTCCGCATCGCTGGCCTATATATTGCTGGCTTGCATTGGAAAGCGGCTTTTGAGTTTCTACATTTGCACGGCGGAGTCATCATATTTACGCTCATTGCCATTCTGCTTTGGTTCATTTGGTTGGCACAAGTTAAAAACCACTTTCAAAAACAGCCATGAAACCCTTGTACAGGTTTATTCTGTTGACCATTTTGGTGTATGCTATGATTATGGTGATGCTCAGCAACTCGTTTGCTTCTAAATTTTTGTGCAGTGGATTTCAGGAAATGACAACAATCTTCCTGAAATGGACTTTGCCGGAGGCACATATCGAAAGTCAACAAGCATTTGATGCCTTGAAAAGACCTGATCCGAATAGCTTTCACCTGATTTATGGTAATCCTGAAATCATCCGAGCGGAACACCAATATGCAAGATCGCAAAACTTAAAGGAATACAAAATATCCACTTATTCCATTCAATTGTTCTTTTTTCAATTGTTTACGGTCCCTGTGGCATTCTTGTTGGCTCTGTTTATCGCCACCCCAATGCCATGGAAACATAAAGTTAAATTTTCAGGCATTGGAATAGTCTTGCTTCTCATTGCCATTTTGAGTAAAGTATACCTTTTGATGCTTTACAATTTCAATGTCTCAGCCATTGGTGTTTACAGACTTAGTGCATCGGGAATGGAATGGATAACCCGCATTATTTCGATGTTGACCCTTGGGTTCAGTATCATGTTGTGTTTCGTGTTGTGGCTTTTACTTGCCTTTCGCAACAGCAAATTGGCTTCATTAATTAGCGATTACCTTAAAAATTTTCAACCATGACCCGTTTACTTTTTTACCTCGTTGCTTTATGCTTTATCATGGCTTGTTCATCCACTTCTAAATCATGGCAATATTTGAAAGAAGAAGATTGTTTGAAATATACTTTTGGACGCATTGATGCAAAAAGGAGCCTGACTGAGGAGGATAAAAAATCTTTACTGAAACAAGGTTTGCGGATTCAGGAATTCGTTTTTGAAAATCAATACCTGGGTTGCTGGGATAAAAATTGGAATAAAAAAAATCTGGACCAAACTCCCGTCGTTTCGCTCAATCCTTTTGAAGCCAAGGATAAACTGGCATCCGGAATGCCTATTCATAAACTGGACGAAATAGCCCAAACCACAGGACATTCGATGGTACTCATTCAAACACTTAGTTCTGTAGATTCAATGGAACTGGTTAACTATGGGAAAATCATTTTTCATCGTGACCATTTCTACCGTTTATTGGTGAAACATCAAGATCTGAAAGATCTCCTGGAATATCCATGCCTTCGTCTCATGAGTATTGTCAAGGAGAATCACGAGCCGGATCAGAAATAGAACTTTACTAGCTTTCCTCAAGACTGTTAATTCTTCGGTCATAGCGGATAGATTCGCTATTTTCGTTCTGTTAATTTAACAGACATGAAGAAATTTCTCAAATTCCTGGTATTTCCATTAATTACATTTTTATGCTTGCCTTGTTATGCTCAGCAAAAGCCCATTGTCATCCACAATGGCCTGGCACTGACAGCAAAAGACAAACAGGAATGGAAAGATGTATTTACGGGCAAAACGCATGGCATAACTCAATACAGGTTAATCACGTTCGATAGGTTGTTAAATGATCAACAAAAGTCAGACTTGGTAAATTATGGTGTTGAAATCCTCGAGTACATTCATTCCCATACTTACTTGTGTAGCATAAATCAAAACAACTATAAAAGTGATGAGCAACCTGATGGATTATCAGAAATTTACCCGTTTTCACCATCCTTTAAATTGTCTACAAATCTGTTGTACGGAAACCCCTGTTTACAGGATGGAACTTTATCAAAACTGGTCATTCAATGCATGCCAAACTCGATTCACGAAGATTTTATCCGGGAAATTCAACAAAAAGGCATTCAATTGCGCAAGATCTATGCTCAGCAGGATATATTATACCTTTCTGCCAACGCCTCACACATTAAATGGCTAAGTCAATTACCACAAACTAAGTTCATGGATTGTGAATCGGCTCCGGGAGAGCCCGAAGATCGAGAAGGACGTAGCCTACATCGTGTAAACCTCATTGGTGCCAATCCCCTTGAAAAATTAAATCTTGATGGAAATGGAGTTAAGGTCATGGTCAGGGACGATGGCTTTGTAGGACCCCATATTGATTTCCATGGCCGAATAACGAACGGCACATACAATGATATCGGAGAACATGGTGACGGGGTCGCAGGTATTTTAACTGGTGCAGGTAACCTTGACCCTTTAGTTATGGGCATGGCTCCGGGAGCAGAGTTGTTTGTCATCAACTACCAGCCTGATTTCCTGGACAACACGCTGGATTATCATCAGCAAGAGGGAGTTGTTATTACAAATTCTTCATATTCCAACGGTTGTAATGTTGGATATACCTTAGAAGCACAGGTAGTGGACAAACAGTTATGGGAAAACCGGGAGCTGTTGCATGTATTTTCGGCCGGCAACTCAAACAATCTCGATTGCGGGTATGGCGCAGGAAATCAGTGGGGAAATGTAANNAAAAATTGTCTTACAGTGGCCAATCTTCGTCTTGACGGCAACCTGGAAGCGAGCTCTTCGCGAGGCCCTACGAAAGACAGGCGTATGAAACCTGAAATTTCCGCAAGAGGTGCCAACGAATTGTCAACGGCACCAGGGCAGGGCACTCAGGTTTTTGGGGGAACTTCTGCAGCTGCTCCAGGGGTGGCAGGAGTTTGCGCCTTGCTTTATCAAGCCTATAAACAGTTTAATAATGGAAAAAACCCAGAGTCTGCTTTAATTAAGGCGGCCATCATGAATACGGCAACCGATATAGGTACACCAGGACCTGATTATCAATTTGGTTTTGGCGTGATTGATGCTTATCGTGCATATAAGTTGCTGGAAAACAAAAGTTACCGAAAAGATATCATCAGACCGGGTCAACAAATCGAAATAAAATACAACGTTCTCAAAGATCAACAACTGGTAAAATTCATGATTTATTGGCCAGAGCAGGAAGCATCCTTGTTAAGTCCCAAAGCATTGATCAATGATGTGGATTTGGTAGTTAAAAGTCCGACTGGAACGATCTTAAAGCCCTGGACACTCAATCCCACACCGGATGCCGTTACCTTGGCAGCCGGGGCATTTCCCGGAACAGATACCCTCAACAATGTTGAACAGGTTTCGGTGGTCCTTCCTGAGCCGGGGGAATATACCCTGACCATTACAGGAAAATTTATTCCCTCTTCTCAAGTGGAGGTTTTTACGCTATTTGAATCTGAAGACCATTCCTTGCGATTGACTTATCCAATAGGTGGTGAACAGTTTAATATCACAGAAACTACACAAATTCATTACACTGCTTACGGGGTAGACAGTATCCAGATTTTGTTATCCACCAATGCTGGAAAAGATTGGATTCAATTAAAGAAACAGGTTGCCGGAACGAGATTGTATGATTTTAGCATCCCAAACAATGTATCCTCTGATTCCTGCCTGGTACAAATCCGTCAAGGGAATCTTTCATCCACCAGTGGTTATTTTACCATAACCAGTGGTGTTTTAGGATTTAAGATCAACCGTTATTGCATTGGTGAATTAGAATTGGGATGGTCTGCTTCTTCTAAAGATAGTTTTAAAGTGTACCAACTGCAGGAAAAATACATGGATCCAATAGCAGTCACAAGCGACACCAAACTCATTTTACCCAATCAAGATCCAAGGCAACATAAATGGTTTTCCGTCGCTGGTTTTCAGAGCACCTCATTAAGCAGGCGAGAATTGGCAATTGTCACTCCAGATACTTTAATTGGTTGCAATATCACCAAAGATTTAGGACTGGCTGCATCCCCAAAAAATCCTGTGGGCTATTATGCTTGTCAGGAGACTCATATTCAGCCCATTTTTCAAGTCATCAACAGAAGTTCAAACACAATTCAGGGATTTAACTTATTTGTTGAAGGCGACTTGGGAATTCAAACAGAGACCTTTACCGATCTGATCGGGCCTTACGATACTTTGGAAGTTACTTTTCTTTCCGGGATTGTTCTAAAAGGAAATCACAGCAGGGCCATCAGGGCGTGGGTGAAACATTTGGATGATGAAAATCCATTTAACGATACTTTGCAATTAAATGTACAGTTGCAGGCTTTACCTGAAACATTGGGAACATATCCCTTAGTTCAGGATTTCAATCAATCCACTCCTCCATTCAATTGGCTCATCTCAAATCCTTTGGATAATGCAACTTGGGTTGTTGCACAAGCTACAGGAAAAAATGGTTCAGCAAGTCAATGCTTGATGCTCAACAATCCAAATCCAGTGTACCGCAACCAGCCCATCACATTGACTTCCCAACGTGCAGACCTAACTCAAGCTGTTGAGCCTTATTTGTATTTCGATTTTGCCCATCACGCTTTATCCTCTAGTCAATATCAGGACAGTTTGCAAATTATTGTAAAAGAAATTTGTGACCTTAATCTCAAAGAAACTGTATTGTTTTCAGGAAGGTCTCTTCAATATAAAACAGTGGATGCTTCGGCGACAACAAATTGGTCTCCCCGAGATACTTCGTGGTATTGGTTGGCTTTCGATCTTGCTGATTTTAAAGGATCAGAAATTGTGGTTGAATTTGTAGTTTTCAGAGGACATGAAAACAGAACATTTATAGACCATTTTGAAATTAGAGAAAAATATCCGGAAACTTCTATTGCGAAACTTGAAATTGAACCTTCTCCTGCTTGCTATACCAAAAATGTGAAACTTACTCCGGTGGTCTATGTACCAGATGCTAAGATCTATTTAGATGCAGGAATAGGGGCTTCTCCAAGAATGTTTGATGGATTAGGACCTCATACAACTCGATTTATTCAGCAAGGCGACAAGGTAATTTCTATGCATGTGAAATCCAATTTAAGCAACGATATCATTTTATTGCAAGACCTTAGTTTGGCAAATGCAGTGGCCATTGGCTACAACTATACCGTCCTTACCGGTAGAACTGTTCAGTTTAATAATTTGTCATTGTATGGCACGACCTATGCATGGAGTTTTGGAGATGGCCAGACTTCAAGTGAATTCAGCCCCATACACACTTTCGACTCAGCCAAAATATATCGTGTAAAACTCACCGTCACCAATCCCTGCGGCACATACAGTCGTTCGGTTGAAGTGGATTTAACATTAACTCAGACAGAACAAACTTCGAACCATTTAATAATTCGCCTTTATCCAAACCCGGTTAGGAATTTTATTGCACTTAATGTAAGTAAGGATATGGATTTTATAAGGATTACAGATTCGGATGGTCAACTTATGAAAGAGCTAACAAACGTTCGTTTGGGAGACTATACTATTGATTGTAAAAACTGGCCGGCAGGACTCTATACCCTTCAGGCATACAGAGGAAATAAAGTGAATCAGCTAAAAATATTGAAAATCGAGTAATCATCGAATTGCGTAATCAATTTTATTAAGTGCTTTTAAATATTGAATTTATTGCATGTATTTGAATTGCTTGGATTGGACTAATAATGGTTAATCCAATTAGGGCGAATGAATAAATACATTATTTAATGGTAATGGACATTTATCATCTTCGCCCAAAAAAAAAGAGAGGCAAAATAAAAATGTTCTGCCATTATCGAATGATTCAACATTATTCAGTTTTATCCAATAGCTCGAACAAGCAACTCGCCATATTCATCATTTGCAAATAATATTTGTATCAACACAATATTATGCACCACGAAGTGAATGTTATTTTAGGAATTAGCTGAATGAATGCTCAGGACGTTTTATGCAATCTCGCTTGCCTTGCCAGTAACACCTCTTCACTTTCGCGATGATCAGGATCAGGTACGCAGCAATCCACTGGGCAAACCGCCGCACATTGAGGCTCTTCGTGAAAACCTTTGCATTCTGTACATTTGTCATGAACGATATAATAATACTCGTTGCTGATAGGTTTAATTTTTTGAGCGGAATCAACCGTTCTGCCATCCTGCAGTTGGTAAGCACCTTTTAATTGGGTTCCATCCATCATAGCCCATTCTATACCGCCTTCATAGATGGCGTTATTTGGACATTCAGGTTCGCAAGCTCCACAATTGATGCATTCGTCAGTTATGATAATGGCCATGTTAGGATTGGTCTAAATTTGCAATTTTTGAAAAAAATATTTTTAACAAAGGCTTTCAATTCAGTTTTTATATAAGTTTCATCACTTCAACAAAATCCAAGTGCAAATGTTTAACGAATTTGAAATGCCTGAACCCTTTCATTGTTATTCGCGACAACGATCAAGGGCTTATTGGCAGTATTGACAATCCGTAAATCTCTTACATCCAGGAACATCTTTAAGCCGGTTACTGCATTAAATACAGAAGCAAAATTTCCATCACCTGGATTGATCAATATCTGTCCAACGCTTCCATCATTACGTGCTGTTTCCACTTCTCGATTGTAATAATTACCACCTAACAAGAGATCTTGCTTGCCGTCCATATTGAAATCATAAAATGAAATTCCGTATACCGGTGAAAATTGTGCGTCAACAGGTAAATAGCCAACTTCAAAACCCTTACTTCCTTTATTCCACAATACTAAACTTCTAAACTCTGTGGCAATTTTTTCAATAGCTCCCGTCATTTTACCTTCCAAAATTTCAGGGATGCTTGCTTTCGCAAATTGATCGTAAGTTTTAAATTTATCCAAAATGAATGGCATTTGCTCAGAAGAACACTGGCGGCCTCGAACTGGATACAATTTTCCTTCTTTACTCTTAGAGGCAAGGTAGGTATCCCAAGTACCGTTTTGATCAAAATCATTTATGTACAGGTAAAAGGGTTTGTTTTTACTGGCTTTGAATTTTGAATTGAGTCCCAGATTTCCTAACACCAAATCCTGCATTCCATCGTTGTCCAAATCAATTTTCTCAATCACATTCCACCAACCAAACAAACTATCCGTTTTGAATTCTTTGGTCACTTCTGTAAATCGTTTTCCTTCATTTTTAAATACGCGGACAGCAGACCATTCTCCTGCAACCACTAAATCTTCATCTTTATCTTGATCAATATCTACAAAACATGCTGAAGTCAGACATTCAAAAGCTTTAACCATCGCCGGTAACCATTCAGTCGTACGATCTAAAAACTTACCTTTTTCGTTGATGAGCAAAGCACTGCGTTCTGATAAACCATATTTTCCTGGGACTAATCTTCCACCAATAAACAAATCTTGGTCTCCATCCTGATCAACATCAGCTGCTTTTACAACCCCTTTGCTGAATAATAATTTTGGAATTTGATGGGAAGCTTCACTGAAGTTTCCTTTACCATCATTCACATATAAATGATCAGCATAGGATTCGGATTTTTCATTATATTCATTGCTTCCACTGGCTGTGAACACATCCAAATCGTTATCCTGATCGGCATCAAAAAATATTGCATCAATTACCTCTTGTTCGGCGTATTTATTCCAAGGTTTAGACGAAGCTGGAATAAATTTTCCATCTTTTGTTTGCAACATAAGTTGACATGAACTTCCTTTTGAACCACCCAAAAATATATCATCCAAACCATCGCCATTCACATCACCGGATTCAATACAGGGCCCCAGCGTGGATTGTTTATAAGGAAGCAATACTTCGCGCTTAAAATCATCGTATTGATTTTCTTTATGGCCAAAATTTGAAAAACATTGATCGGTCACCTCTTCAGTTAAGACAAATGGAACTACTTGCAACAACTGTTCACTCATTCGGGTATTTGCATCTTTGTCTTGCACGGATAAAGTCGAATTGGCTTTTACATGATCTACTCGGATATATTTACCATTTGGCCAACGCACGAAAACGGAATCTACGGTTTCCACATTTCCTAATCCAAAGGTGACAATGGGTTCTGAACTGGACATATATCCACGTGAGTTGATTAATTCATTCATTTGAATTTTACCGCCTGCATAGGCGATCAGTACTCTTGCTCCATAAGACTTATGGTTTTTTTCACTGCTGATTAATTTTACACGTAAGTAATTTCCTACTTTGTGATCAACCGCAAGATTTTGATATACAAATGCTTCTTGATTCATGTTGTTTACCACAAGGTCAACATCTCCATCATTGTCCAGGTCTGCATAAGATGCGCCATGTGAAAAGGCCTTATCATCCATTCCCCATTTTGTAATGGTATTGTTAAAATGCAATTGACCATCGTTGCGGAACATGTATTTGGTCAAGGGCATAGAAGGTCCTTTCTCAATAATTTCTAAGCGTGGTATGCTTTTGTCTTTGAATGCTTCAAACGCATAACTAACAAAATCGCGATTGCGTATATCTCTTAAGATGCCATTCGTTACATATAAATCTTTAAATCCGTCAAGATCAAAATCGCAAAACAAAGTACTCCACGACCAATCGGTTTTTGCTACACCTGCCATCAATCCAATCTCGCTAAACAATCCATTTCCTTGATTGAGTTGAAGTGTGTTGAACATATATTGATAGTTATGGCCTGTGTTGACGAATTTCCAAAAATTCTCCGGGCTCATCGCAGCCATATTTGTTTTGTTGCGATAATGATCATCTGGTGTCATGTCTGCAACGAACAGATCTAACCATCCATCATTGTTAATATCTCCGGCATCAGAACCCATGCTAAAATTACTGATATGCCGTAAGGCGTAAAGGGATACATTTTGGAATGTCCCGTTGCCGTTATTGACATATAAAAAATCTCCATAATCATAGTCGTTGGCGATGTAGAGGTCGGGATAACCATCGTTAAAAAAATCACCAACGGTAGCGCTTAAACCAAAAGCAAAATCCAACAATCCGGCAGCTTGAGTAACATCAGTAAACTTTCCATTACTTTCTTGTCTAAATAAACGATCGGTATATTGAAAATCAGGTTTGCCTACAGACATTATTGCATCTCGTGTTACATTGTGATTAGGCGGTTGATTGACTAGATACATGTCAAGGTCTCCGTCAAGGTCATAATCAAAAAATGTAGCCTGAATGGAGAAACCCGCATCATCCAGTCCAAACTCACGGGCTCTTTCACTGAAGGTATTATTTTGGTTGTTGATGTATAGTTTGTTGCGACGTTTTTCAGGATTCAAAAACATGTGGCAACAGACATATAGATCGTCCCATCCATCGTTATTCACATCGGCTACTGTTACTCCGGCAGTCCATTCATCACCACCTTCAATACCAGCAGATGCAGAGATATCTTTAAAATGAAAGTTTCCTTCATTTAAATACAATTTGTCCTTTTCTTGGTTGGAAACAAAAAACAAATCTTGCAGCCCGTCATTGTTGATGTCTAATACGGCTGTTCCACCACCCGTATAAAAGCCATCATAGATCAGAACATTGCTTTCTTCTGTTTCCGTCAGTCGATTATTGAAATTGATTCCAGTTTGATCAGAACTCAATCGTTTAAATCCCATTTGACCTCCTGATAACGATTTTTTTTCTTCTGGCTTACAGGAAAAGATCAAGAGTATACTGCCAAAACAAATCAATGGGAAACAGTTCAAAAATGATGGAGACTTCATAAATGTGGGTTGGTAAATTGACAGAAACTATACAAAAAAATACAAGAATCCAGGATTCATTCTTTCAGGCGGCAAAGATAGGGATTCTACTTAAATATCAAGCAGTTTATCAATGACTTAGCGTAATCCTGGACTGAAAATGGAATAAATGGTGCAAGTTTTAGTTTATGGGTTTGGGCAATGTGTGAGCCATTTTACAATGGAATGTTGCCATGCTTTTTTCTTGGCAAATTGTCCACTTTGTTTTCAAGGCTTGCAAATGCCTTAATGAGCTTAATCCGCGTTGATGAAGGTTCGATGACCTCATCAACAAATCCCCTGGCAGCCGCATGGTATGGGTTTGCAAATTTTTCAGCATACTCGGTTTCTTTTTGGAGTTGCATTTTTACCGGATCAGAAGAAGATTCTATTTCCTTCTTGAAAATGATTTCGCTTGCACCTTTAGCACCCATTACGGCAATTTCTGCGCTTGGCCAGGCAAAATTGTAGTCGGCTCCAATATGCTTACTGTTCATGACATCATAAGCCCCTCCATAAGCTTTGCGGGTAATGACGGTAATCCTGGGAACGGTAGCTTCGCTAAAGGCATACAGCAACTTTGCTCCGTTGGCAATAACGCCATTCCATTCCTGGTCTGTTCCTGGCAAGAATCCAGGCACGTCTTCAAAAACCAACAAGGGAATGTTGAAGCAATCGCAAGTGCGGACAAATCTTGCTGCTTTTTTAGAAGCATTCACATCCAAACATCCTGCGAGGCTCATGGGTTGATTTCCAACAATTCCGATGCTCCTTCCGGCTAATCGACCAAATCCAACCACAATGTTTTCAGCGAAATCTGACTGGATTTCAAAAAACGAATGCGCATCTAAACAGGCATGGATGACTTCTTTGATGTCGTAAGGTTGGGCTGATGATTCGGGGATGATGTGATTTAACGCGGGTCTTGATTCATCGTTCAATAAATAATCAAGCACAGGCGGTTTTTCTTCAGCATTTTGAGGCAAGTAAGAAAGTAGTTTTCGAATTTGGTCAATGCAGTCTTTGTCGTTTTCAGCCGTCAGCTGGGTAACACCTGATTTAGTTGCATGGGTATGTGCACCTCCCAATTCCTCAGCCGTCACTTCTTGGTTGGTTACGGTTTTCACCACATTCGGACCAGTAACAAACATATAACTCGTTTGCTCCACCATTATGATAAAATCCGTAATAGCGGGGCTGTACACAGCTCCTCCAGCACAGGGTCCCATGATGGCTGAAATTTGGGGGATTACTCCTGAAGCTCTCACATTCCGATAAAAGATATCTGCGTAGCCTGCCAATGATCTGACGCCTTCTTGAATCCGTGCACCTCCTGAATCGTTTAATCCAATCACGGGAGCCCCATTGCGCATGGCCATGTCCATCAGACGGCAAATTTTCTCCGCATGGGTTTCCGATAAAGAACCGCCAAATACCGTAAAATCCTGGGCATAGAGGTAAACCAACCTTCCAGCAACGGCGCCATAGCCAGTAACCACGCCATCCCCATAATAAATTTGATCTTGCATTCCAAAGTCCGAAGTCCGGTGTGTCACCAACATTCCGGTTTCCTCAAAACTTCCCGCATCACAAAGAAGTTCAATGCGTTCACGGGCCGTTAATTTCCTTTTTTGATGTTGTGATTCAATTCGTTGAACACCACCACCTTCGAGGGCTTTTTTTCTGAGAGCACGTAGCTTGTCCATTGGATCATTTTGCATAGAGGTCAAAGGTATGTACTTTGAAGAGCAATGTTAATTGAACTCAAAAATAATGGGTCTAACACACTGAATTATACGAAGGTAAGGGCCTGCCCTTAGTAATAAAGAAATTTTACAAGCATGTTTTGTACTTCTATGCATTTCAAAGCAATTGCTCTTGAAAAAAAGTCCCAACAGGCAATTATTAAGAGTGCCCTTCCTATTTTTGCTGTTCTGAAAATGGGAACCACCATGCATTTGAAATTAACTTTCTGGAAAACGACTCTTCTTTTATTGGTTAGTCTGGCGTTTATTGCAGGCTCATGCAAGAAACAGGCTGAAAACAAGCCCAATGAAATTCCACAAGAATTTACGGATAAACGTGAAATGCCTAAATCGTTGCCAGAGCCTGGTCCGGAAGAAATTGAACAAAAGCAATTGACCATAAACCTGATGCAGGAATTGGCTGGTCAACTTTCGGCGCAATCTGATATGACCATGATGGCTGAGTTAATTTCGCGCCTTCAGGATAAAAATCTGCTGAGCAACATTCAAAAGCAAAGGTATCGGTTATTGGCCCCAACAAATGCTGCTTTTAAGACCCTTCCTGAAAGAGAGTTGGGAATGTTGACCGATGCATCCGGGAATAACCAAGGGTACCAGATGAAGTTTTTCATCCACCACATGTGTCCTTCTCCCAATAACCCTTATCCTGGGTTCTCGTATCATCTGCTTGCAGGTCAGGAGGTCAGGTTTACCTCTGATAGCGTTGAGGTGGCTTCACTTAAGCGAAAGGCTTCATTTTCATCAATGGGTACCATTGCCGCTAAAGTGGATGTGCTCAAAATTTCTCATCCTTTGTTTTATTAGGCAATTTGATTAGACTCAGAGTTTGAGGTTCTTAAGGTTAGTCCATTTTAAAACGGAAAGGCATTAAGCCAATTCCACTTTGATGCCAAAGAGGACTAAAAAAAAGATTTTGAAAAAATTCTAAGTAAGGTGAGTTATTTCTGGACCTGAGAAATATTGGTTAGATATGTGAAAAAAATTTAAAGCATATTCTGCCTGAAAACTTGGGGTTGTCAATGAAGACCAATAGCTTTACGTAGTCTAAACAATTCATTTAATCATTTTAGGTATATGAAAACTCATTTAAAGAAATTCAAACCCTTAAAAAGCCTATGGTTAGCCTTGTTTGTAGGCACTTTCGGTGTTGCCCATGCGCAATTGCCTCCTTGTGATCCTGGGTATGGCAACATGCTGACGCAAACCAACAATACAAATTTGTTTGTGGATATTAACAGCAACAATTGTAAAGCCCTGGTCCCAAATGTTCTGGGACGATGGTTAGCTACTGCCGGTCCAGGCTTCCAACTCATTTCTGTGAGTCAGGCTCCTTCTTCCAGCACCCAGATCAATATGCCCGGAGGTGACGTATGTCCCGACCAGGATGTTGATGTTTATGTTGAAGCAATCTTTTTCTATTTTGGGGACCCACTGGACCCTAGTGACGATGTTCTGTGTAGTATTGTAAAAGGGGATAAATTCCACGCCCAGGATGTTACGAATCCATCTTTTGTTGGGTTTGGTGACATGACAATTAATGTAACCACTGACTGCATCATTGATGCTGTGGATGTAAAACTGTTATTAAAAAACGCGAATGTTAAGGACAATTGTACGAATAAAACCTATTTGGTGGCTAACAGCTGGGTCAGTCAATGTGATATGAACGAACCACAGGATCCTGAATGTCCTGAAGTAACACAGTGCTGGACCTTTCACATCGCTGACGCTTGTGGTAACATGGCAGAACAGGATATTAACGTTACTGTTCAGGAAAATGTGCCTCCAGTCATTACTTTGCCCAACAGTTTTACCGTCAATGCCAATTCAAATTGTTTGATTACTGATGCCATGTTGAAGGCTTTGGTTACAGCTGCGAATGTAAGCGACAATTGTACATCAGATGCTACCTTATTAAACAACTTAAATGTAGTTTATGGAGGCTTTGAATGCATTATGTATGTTCCGGGTGAACCCATGGTAACCTGTCCTTATAATCCGGAAGGAGTTTATTGTTATACATTCACAACTACAGATGCCTGCGGCAATGTATCCAATCCTGAAGTGGTCAGTATTTATGTTAAAGATGTGACCGCTCCGGTGCTCACCCCCCCATCTAATTTTACAGTTTGTTGGCCGGATCCAAATTACCCATTTCAAAACTTTACTGACCGACCTTCGGTTTTTGAAGCTTGTAATGCGGATTGTGACATTACCTGCCTGATTTATAGTCAACGCATTCTTTCATTGACCAATCCGCCAAAAGGAGCTTATGGCAACAATGTGTATCCCACCATCTCCATTCACCCTGGGCCTCGTGTGGCTAAGGTACGAGTATGTGCTCAGGATTTATGCGGAAATGGGGCATTGAATCCGTCCCTAACAGGACCTCTACCTGCCAACTGTTGCACGTTTAATGTGACGTTGGTTTATGACGAAAGCTGCGTACCACCATTAAAGAAGCAACAAGACAGCGGTCCATATACAAAAGCGGAAACGGTTACACAGGAATTAAACCCTCCATCATTGGATTTAGATCCAGAATTGTACCTGGGGGCCTATCCGAACCCTGTTGTGACCAATACACAGATTCATTTCAATTTACCTGAAAATCAAAATTACCGGATCAGGATTTATTCCCAGACAGGAGTGTTGTTATTGGAAAGATCAGGTGAAGGATCTTCAGGGAGAAATGTGGTGGCCCTTGACCGAAAAGAAATGACTGGCTCCGGTCTGGTGTATTGCCAGGTGGAAACCTCAAAAAAGACTGAAACACTGGTTTTATTCCTTTCAAATTAGTATTATTTAAAATATGTAAATAAAATAAAAAAAGGCGGTTACATCCGCCTTTTTTTTTATATATATCTTGGGTGAAGTTAGGGTTGGTTACCGGTCAATTAATTATATTATAAAATATTATAATTGTATAATATTGAATATTAAATAAATACAATTTATTTAAAAAAATATATTACTTTTTTAGCAGTACCTGGATGCGAATTGAATGCAAGGCTTATATTTGCAAGGTATTATTAGGGATGTAGAAGCCATCCCTGACGAAGCATATTAGTGTAAGTTATTGATTGTCTTAGGAATGGATTCCATTCAGGGATATAAATAATTTGCATAACCAAACTTAGGATGAAAAGACGCACAACAAAAGCAGGCATTTGCCTGACCTATTCCCTTACATGGACACTACCTGTGGTGATGGCTACGGTATGTTTCCTGTCCTGTGCTTGTCGTAACAAACAGACTTCTAGCAACACCCCTACTTCAGAGACCTCATCTACCTCAATTCCTTCTCCAGCCAATAATGTTAACCAGTTTATTCAAGAATCTGAACTGGAGGCGGCTTATTCAAAAATTGTTGAGTTGACGCAGGCCCAAGAAGGTTACAGTCATTATGCTGACTTCTTACGCAATGGAAAATTTCTATCCACTTTCATGAGGATGGATATTTTAAAATATATAGTCGTCATTCCTTCTGATCAGTCATTGAAGAATTTAGGGAATGAACGCTTTACGCAATTGATCTATCCGGAATTGTTTACTCAAGAGCAACTCACCTTTTTCAATCAGCACACTGCTTTTGGTGCCAATGCTGCTGAAGGGGCTATTGCGTTCCGGACTTTTGCAAATCGAATGATAAACCTTGATTTTCAACATAACGAACTGACATCTGGCAATTTTAAGACACGCATTCGACATCAGTCGACGGTGAGTCCGGCGATCCAGTTGGTTTTTGTTGACGACCTCATTAACTAAGATTAAAATGAACAGTAAAACTAATCTCATGAAAAACGATTCTACATTCCAATTCAGGTCCTGCGGTTGGCTTTTTGCCCTGTTGCTGACCGTCCTGATGACCAATTTTGGCATGGCCCAAAATCCGCCTTGTCCTCCGGGATCAGGGAACACTTTAACAGGTCCGGTACCCCCAGGTCCGTTTATTGGAGGTCTTAATGGAGCATGTAATGCAACCGTTCCGAATTTATTACCTCGATGGACTGCAACTGCCAATGGAGGCGGTGGCTGGGTGTTGATTACCGTGCAGCAGGCACCTTTGGCGGGTACCTTGCTCAACTTGCCCAGAACCAGTGCTTGTGCTGATGATGACGTTACCGTTACCATCACGGCCTTGTTCTTCTTCTTAGGTAATCCTTTGGACCCAACAGATGATATTCTCTGTGCCATTAACGGAGTGGATGTGTTCAGAATCGAAGACAACATACCGCCAACGGTCGATAACCCAATCAGCCGTACCATAGACGTTGGCCCAGGCTGCCAGGTAACGGAAGCCATGATCAGGGCTACCTTAGGGAATGGTGTGGTGGACGACAACTGTACGGATGATGCAACATTGTTAGCTAACATCACCATCACGGGTGCGCCTTTGACGCTCGTTTGTCCAACCAGTCCAAGTCCACGGGCTGTCACTTACCAAACCATGGATGCCTGCGGAAATCTTTCCAATATCGGTACCATTAATGTTACCGTGAGGGATTTGACCGCTCCGGATCCAACCTGTATTGCTGACCAGTCACGCAACTGGAATGCGGCTTGTCAATATACGGTCGAAGACTTCCGTGGTTTGATCACTTCTACGGATATATGTGGGGCACCTTTTACCTATAGTCAGAGGGTAATTGCTCCAGTCGTTTTTCCAAATAATACATTCCCAACAGTCACAGGCGCCGGTTGTCCGTCCAACAGGACATTGACGATCCGGATCTGTGCACAAGACTGTTTTGGAAATGGTCCGTTGAACCCAGGAGGGGCAATTCCTACCGTTCCGGCCAACTGTTGTACATTTACCATTACCATTACCGACAATACTCCTCCGGTTGCTCAACCGGCAAATTGTCCTGCACCGATCTTATTGACGACCGATGCCAATTGTATGGTAACCATTCCGGATTTCAGAAACAGCTCACTGTTCGCTGACAACTGCGATCCGATCATTGATCCAACCGATATCATTCAAAATCCACCTCCAGGACCATTTGATGCATCAGGATTGACTTGTCCTCCTGTAGCAATGTTCGATGTGGTATTTACTTATACAGATTGCAATGGCAACGGACCAGTGACGCTCACATGTCCAGATGTGATCAGCATTCAAGACCTCATGGCTCCGGATGCATTGACTTGTCCAGCCGTGATGGATACCTTTAATATGGCGGTTGATCCTACCACTTGTCAATATACTTTTGCAACGGTTCCGGCTGATTGGTTTGACGATCGCGCAGTAGCTGAAGACAACTGCGACCCTGATCCGATTGAACACAATGCTTTGGCAACTTATGATTGTACCCAATTAGGTATTCAACAAATCGATATTTGGGCAGAAGATTGTTCTGGAAACGTGAGTGGTATTTTGGGTAGTTGTCCAGTATACATACGTGCCAATCCAGCAGATGCAGGCTGGACCAATCCGGGTCCGGTTTGTATGTCTGACCTACCTTTAAACCTTTGCGCTTTCATTACAGGGGTGACTTGTGGAGAGTGGAGTGGAGATCAACTGACTGCAGGCAGGTGTTCTGCAGGTGGTGGTATCTTTAATCCTCCAGCTCCTGGAGCTTATGCCGTTACTTATACTGTAGGGGATGCAGATTGTCACGTAGAATTGACCAGAGTTATCCAGGTTGAACAAACTTTCTCCGCACCATTCCTGATCGATGATTTTGGAATCTGCTGGTGTCCTGACCAACTGCTGGACTTGGAGACCTTATTATTAGGCTCAGCTCCAGAGGGTGGAGTTTGGAGTATTTCCAATGCTGGTGGCGTTAGCTTAAATATGCTTCCACCTACCGGCCCCGGCAATTCACATGCTGCACGATACGATGGAGGATGTGGCATTTCAACCATCACATATACTTATAATGATTGTTCCGGTGCAACGGTCACTGATGTGATCAATATTACAATCAGGGAATGTCCAAAAATCATTTATGAAATCGTTCAAGACTATTGTCAGGATGAGCCATTTACGATAAGAGGCCTTGGTTTATCGGGTTGTTCAGATTACAACGTTCTTTTGGATGTACAGGTAGGACCTGGACCAAATCCTGATGTTCTGATCGGAGGAGCTCCAATCAACTCTACACTGGGAACATTTGTACACCCAACATTCAATACTCAAGTACCCGCTGGAGAATATGGTTTGGTTTTAACTTTAACCGATCCATTGGGAATCTGTCCACCGGTTACAGAAGCTCGCATTGTAAGAATATTCCAGGCAGCTGCTCCACAATCTACCACTGCAGGTATTAGAAATCCCGGAGTACTTTGTGAAACTGATACCTGGCCATTGGTACTTAACTTATTAAATCTCAATGATTTGTCAGGCAACCCACTCACCGCAGACAATGTAAGATGGTTTGGTGGAGGTGTGGATGACAACGGCATTACCGGTACATTCACTCCGAATGATGCTGATGGTGACGGTTTCCCTGGCCCAGGAACGTATACGGTTTGTGCCAGCGTTGGAGATCAGCGCTGCGAACAAATCTATTGTACGCTTATAGAAATTGATAACCATGTTCCAGGTACCTGTACCTTACAGTCTTACAGTGCTTGTCTAGAGCCTGGCGCAACGATTTCCTTCTCTGATTTACTCGAATCCGATGCGATTTTAGGAGGTAAGTTTACAGTTACCGGAATTACCGGAAATTTAGTTCAAGAATTTAACCATACCGGTGCAATGCAAACTTGGGTTGTACCGGCTGGTGTTACACAAGTGAATATAGAAACTTGGGGTGCCCAAGGTGGAATTGGTGGGTCTGTCGGCAACCAAGGTGGCTGGGGTGGTTATGCTTCAGGTACCTTAGCGGTTACCCCAGGTCAGACACTCTACATATTTGTAGGAGGTCAAGGAAGTGATGCCAATGGTGTTGATGCCAATAATCCAGGAGGATTTAATGGTGGAGGAAATGGTGGTTTTGATGCTTTTCCACAAGTTGAGAATGGCGCAGGTGGAGGTGGTGCTTCAGATGTTAGGGTTGGCGGTACTGGCTTAGCGAATCGCGTAATCGTCGCTGCTGGCGGCGGTGGCGGCGGCGGAGGTTTCTTTGGATCTGCTGAAGGAGGCGCTGGAGGTGGACTTACCGGGGTAGATGGAGTCGCTCAAGTTAATTCTATCGGCGGTGGTGGAGGAACTCAAGTTGGAGGTGGTCTTGCAGGAACCCTCACAAGAGGAGCAACAAATGGAGCTCTTGGTGTTGGAGGTAATGGTAGTACCAATGTCGCTGCCTGGGGATCAGGCGGTGGAGGCGGTGGATATTTTGGTGGTGGTGGTGGAACTTCCGCAACTGANNGTGGTGGTGGAACTTCCACAACTGACCATGGAGCTGGTTTTTCAGCAGGCGGCGGCGGTGGTTCTTCATATATTGGTGGAGTTACCAATGGAATCACGAATCCGGGGGCAAATGAAGGTCATGGAATAGTCCGTATTACGGCTAATAATCCTGCATTTAATGTAGTGGTAGGTGATATGACCACCGGTGTAGTTTACAATGGTGGATGCGGTACATTGACTTATGAATACAGAATTGAAAGTTGTCCGGATGATATCGTATGTACAGGCGAAATCAACATCGCTCAAAAACCTCATGTTGATGTAACTGGACCTCAAACCTATTGTGCAAACGACACAGTAAATTATACTTTAAGAAATAATGGTGATGCCACCATCTGTGGAGAAAACGGTGTTTGGAGTGGGCCAGGCGTTACTGATAACGGCAATGGCCTGACCGCATCATTTGACCCTTCCGTGGCGGGTGAAGGCACACATTATGCAATTTATACCATCGGAGCAACGACTCCGGTAAATTGTCAGGAAATTGATACTTTGGAAATCGTGGTGTATGCTGCCAGCGATCCTACATTTACCATCCCACAAAATACTTGTGAAGATGTTACGTCCATTACCTTGACGCTTGACAATCCAGACAATTCTGTAGATGAAGCTTCACCTGACGGTGTGGCCGAAGTTTATTGGTCAGGTCCTGGAGTAACAGACGCTACAGGTGATGATCCTACAGGTACATTCAATCCATCAGTTGCAGGACCAGGATACCACCTGATCTGTGTCATGACCGGAGAAGGAACCTGTATGAAATACTCTTGCCGTCTGATTGAAGTTCACGAAGTCAGAAATGCAACTCTTGTTGCTGATTTGAACAGAGGTTGTTATGATTTCCAACAAAATGGACCTTTTATAGACTTTAATCTCGATGAGTTATTGACTCCATCAACTACTTTGGGTGGAACTTGGACTCAGGTGAGTGGAACCGCTATATCCATCAGAAATACGGTTGCCAGTGTTACCCCCGGATGCCATCAATTGAGATACACTGTCCCAGCAGCCTATGCTGGAGCAACAGGAGGTTGTGCTCAAATGTCAGATGATGTATTCTTACTGGTTACCGAAGAGCCTCAGCCAGAGTTTGATATGGCGGAAGAAGCTTGTTGGAACGGAATTGCGGGTTCTTTGACTTTACCAATATTCTACACAGGTGAAACCTGGGGTACCAATGCATCTGCAAGAACTTATAATTGGACTGCAACCCTGGTGTCAGGAGCAGGTCCCGTACCAACTTTCAATTTAAATACTTTAGAAAGTCCGACCATTACCGTTCAAGGTGCTGGTGTTTTTGAAATCTGCGTAACTGAAAGTTTGTCGTATGCAGCATGTGGTGGAAACGGTGCGGGTGTATATTGTAATGCTACTGAATGCCAACGTATTACCATTACCCAGACCAATGCTGAAGTAAATCCAAGTTGGACACGTCCAAATCCTTATCAATTCTGTACTACAGATCCTTGTATTGATTTGGATGCATTGATTACTGGAAATACTGGCGGTGTCTTTACCGGAACCGGAGTATCAGTTCAGGGAGCACATCCAAACTACCAGTTCTGTCCTGCTGCTGCAGGTCCTGGTGTTCATGCCATTACCTATACTGTTCAAAACGGAGCAGGTTGTACTGCGGTCATGACGCACAATGTTGAAGTATATGCCCCAGTCAACGCTATTTGTCCTGAAGATGATTTCACACTTGCATGTGCAACGCATCGTTTGGGATCTGCTCAGACGTATGGCGGTTTTGCCAATGCAAGTGAGTTCTTTATTCCTGTGAATATTGAATCTTACTATACCATGGGTACTTTCGACCTTGAAACCTTCCTTTGCCCTGCTGCTACCAGAGGTGGAAGCTGGACAATTGTTTCAAGTCCTGCAAATGCTCTTGGTGGAGGTATCACAGGAGCCATCAATGGAGCAAATACCTTGATCTATACTGATCCAGGATGCTATGTCGTTCAGTACACAGTTCGTGCATGGCCTGGTGCTACACCTGGCTGTGTTTCGACCATGCAATACCGTTTGACAGTGGGAGAAGAACCTACTCCTAAGTTTACATTACCAAATGAAATTTGCTGGGCTCCAGGAGTACCCACCATTACTTATAATATAATACCTACTTATCTTGAAAGTACGGCTCCTCATCCTCAAACCACACTCTTCTTGCGTGGATTTAGCACCAGCAATGCAGCAGTGGCTACGGTTTCAGCAGGTGGTTTAGTAACCATCGTAGGAGCGGGTACTGCAACCATTTGCATGCAAGAGCACTATGACAATGCAAGTTGCTCATTCGTTGAATGCCGCAAAGAATATTGTCAGACGATTACAGTGACCAATACAACAACTGCTTCATCTCCTAACTGGACCGGTTTTGGACCAATTTGCGTGGATGCAGCTTGTGTAGATTTGGATGCTTTGGTTACAGGTACACCAGGTGGTGTATTCAGTGGTCAGGGAGTTCAGTTAGATCCTACTCATCCAAACTACAGGTTCTGTCCTGCAGTTGCTGGCGTAGGTACACATGTGGTCACTTACACAGTAAACAGCCCGGATGGATGTACCAATGTACTTTCCAGAAACATTATTGTTGCTCCTTTAGCAAATGCAACATTGGCGAATAAACAATTGCCTTGTTTAGTTGAGCCCGGAGGAGTGATTCCGCTTTCTGTGTTATTTGCCAGCACGGCTACTTCACCAGGAGGAACTTGGACTTTTGCCAATACACCTCCAGCTGGTGCTCAGATCATGGGTAATAATTTAGTCTTTACTCAGGCAGGATGCTATTGTTTCACTTACACGGTTGCAACTGTTCCAGGTGCTACAGCTGGAGGCTGTTTTGCTCAAGGTTCAGCATGTTTGCAAATTTCTGAGCAACCAACCCCAGGTTTTAGTGTTCAAAACGAAATCTGTTGGTCTGCGAATGATCCAATAACCACCTTTACGCCTTTGGTCAACAGCCCAAGTTATGATCCAGCAGGAACAGTGAGTAGAACTTGGTCGACGAATCCAAATCCAGTACCTCAAATTAATTTGAACGCTTCAACGGGTGCTTTCACCATCAATGGACCAATTCCAGCAGGCGGTTTAAGCTTCCAATTATGCATGACAGAGAATATTACCACTCCATCCTGTGGACCATCTACCGGACCTAATCCAGCCACACCAGGAAATCCTCAGATCATTTGTTCTGAAACGACCTGTGAGCTGATTGTCATCCGTGATGGTACCTTGTTGAATGCTTCATTCTCCATTTCTCCTGTGAATCCTTGTGTAGGACAAGCAGTGACCCTTACCCCAGTTACTCCTGGAGGTACCTTTACCGGTGCAGGTGTAACCAACGCAGGTAACGGAGGTAATGGCACTTTTGTAGCACCAGCTTGTGGTATTTATGCGGTGACTTACATAGTGGATGATCCAAATGGATGTAATAATTCTTATACATTAAATATTTATACCGATACAATAAGGCCTGTATTAACTGTACCAGCGCCAATTGTAGTAGATTGTCAGGCAACCTTATCGCCATCTATGGCTACTTGGGCAGCCGGAGCATCCGCTACAGACAATTGTGCAGGTGTTTCTGTGACCAGTAGAGTGTTTGACAGACAATCTTCATGTAGTCCTGGTACGGGAGTTTATGTATTCCAGTTTACCGCTACAGATGCTTGTGGAAATACCAGGGTTGGCTATTCAACGTACACGGTTAGGGATATCACAGCTCCTGTAGTTACAGGTGGTGGTAATCTCGTAGTTGAATGTGGAAACGATGTTTACGCACGTGTTTATCAGTGGATAGATTCTCATGCAGGTGCAACTGCTACAGATGCTTGCGATGCTTCACCTTATTTATTGTGGTCCAATAACTTTAATGGATTGATCAATAATTATTGTGGTGCTGCAGTTCCTGTGACCTTCACTGTCAGAGACCGCTGTGGAAATTCTACAAGCTTTACATTTACACTGCAGGTTCGCGATCAAACTCCACCAGTGTGGAATGTACGTCCAGTAAATGCAACCTTTGAATGTGATAATTCTACAGATCCATATTCACAAGTATCTGGATGGTTACGTACTAATGGTGACGGAATTGCGCTAGACTCTTGCTTTACATCGGTTAACTATACCAATAATTTCAGTGGATTAACTGGAGGATGTAATCGCAATACTGGTTCTGCATTAGTTACGTTCTGGGCTATTGATGCTTGTGGAAACAGTTCATCTGCTCAAGCTACAGTTACTGTAGTTGACCGCACTCAACCAGAAATCGTATCTGCTGCAAAAGACACAGTAGTAGAATGTGATGGATTGGGCAACACAGCTGATTTTGCGAACTGGATTGCCAATCATGGTGGTGCCAGGGCTGTTGATCTTTGCAGTGGGGTAAATTGCGGACCATTACCTGGAGCGCGTGCAGCATTTGTTACCGGAACCTCATTACCATGGGGTGGAGGACCAGGATATGATGATTATACAACCTCGATGAATCAAATCTTTGGTGCAGGAAATTGGGATCAGTTCAATTTCGGAGCACCCGCTGCAACCATATTCTCTCAGAACTACCGATTCATTTATATGGATGGTAGTGATGGTAGTGCCAATGCGTTCAACTCTTTTGTCAATGCCAACAGAGGATTGATTGAATCATGGGTCGCTTGCGGTGGACGACTGTTCTTGAATGCTGCTCCAAACCAAGGTGGAAACATCGATCTTGGTTTTGGTGGCGTACAAATTCAATATTCAGTTGGTTCTACATTGATACCGAGCGTTATTGCTTCAGGAGCAATACTAAATGGCCCATATCAACCTACAGGTACAAATTATACTGGTAATTTCTTTGGTCACGCAATAGTAGGTCCTCCTACTATGGTCGTAATGATCCGTGAAAATGGTGGTGCCAACAGAGCTTTATTTGCACAAACCCTTTGGGGAAGCGGTGCAGTAATGTTTGGTGGTATGACTGCTTCTGGATGGCATCAGCCTCAACCTAATGCACGAAACCTCAAATGGAATATTTTAGATAGATTGAATACCATTCCTCTGCAAAATGATATCAATCACCTTACCGATGGAATTTTCGTTTGGGATACTACATTGATGAGAACGCAGGTAACCTGTGGTCAAAACCGGATTTTGACTTACATGTTCAATGCACTGGATTCTTGTGGAAATATCTCAAATGCAACCATTGCTCGTTTCATTGTTCGCGATACAACTGCGCCAGTATGGGTAGCTAATCCTGCCAATGAAATCGTTGAATGTGATGGAAGAGGCAATATCGCTCAATTGAATGCCTGGTTGGCCATCAATGGAAGAGGTACAATTTTGGGAGACCCATGTAACGGAACGGTTCGTTTCGAACATGATCAGGTTCGCGAATACGATCGTTGCAGCAATACCGATAGCGTGGTTTATCGTTTCACTGCAATCGATTGTTCAGGAAATACCTCTACCAGAGAAGCCTCCTTCATTATCCGCGATACAAGACCTCCAACATTGTTGACTCCTGCAAGAGATACAACGTTAAGTTGTGCTAATCTTTCAGGAAATAATGATGATGATTTGGTAAGCTGGTTAAATAACAGAGCTGGATTCAATACTTCTGATGAATGTTCAGATGTAATAAACTACAGCAATAACTATAATGTAAACAATTGGGTGTTAGGATGTAGCAATACCCGATACATTGATGTTACTTTCTATGCTATCGATGATTGTGGTAATGTAACCAGTGATGTCGGTAGATTCGCGATTGTGGATAATGAGCGACCAAGATTCTTAAATTGTCCTCCTCCAATTGTACAGGATGCTGAAAAAGATCATTGCGATGCATATGTGACTGTGCCTAAATTGGTGGCTACTGACAATTGTACACAAGCCGACAGCATAGTAATCACTCAGATTTATGGACCAAATCCAACTCAATACAGATTCCCTGTTGGAACTACCATCTTGAAATACGAAGCAAGAGATCTCTGTAACAATAGAGATACCTGTACGGTGAAAGTAGTCGTTAATGATTACTGGGATGTACCGGTTATTACTTGTCCAGCCGATTTGGATCTTGTAAATACTCCTGGTGTTTGCGGAACAAACAATGTTCAAGGTTTGGCTCCAACTTCAGTAACGGATGTATGTCCTCACACTGCTGTATTGTATGCTATTACCAACGAAGCGGGTGACACCATTAAGAAAGGTATACGCGATGCAAGTGGAAGCAACTTCCCTAAAGGATTGAACAAAGTTTGCTACACTGTTCAGGATCAACCTATATTATTGATAACAGAAGTAACACAGCAGTTGGATGCAGTGGTAGTAGGCGGTACAAGTCCGTTGCCAGGCTTTATTTCACCTGCTGATGTCAATGGTGACTATATCGAGATTACCAACTTTGGACCTTCTTCAATTGATGTGAGCTGCTTATCACTCTCCATTTATGAAGGTGGTCGATTGGTTGGAACGTATACCTTACCTAACATGCCTGGCCCAGTACTTGCTGCAGGCGGAGTGTTGACCTTGCACGTTGGTGCAGCATTGCCTGGATTCCCAGACAATCCTGGACAGTTCTTCTTTAATATGAACTTGTCTGAGACTACCATAGGAACACCACGTGGTTATGTTCTGAATCACTTAGGACTTAGAAATGTGGATGCAGTAACCACCAATGGATTTAACCTCGTTGGCTTGGGTACTCCTCCAATGACTGCAGCAGGTTGGAGCGGAACTAGCCCAACCAATGTTGACAGAGGTTCTTATTACAGATGGTGCATTTTTGATCGCAATGTTGCTGACGATTGGAGATTGGCAGAAGCTTGTGATCCAGCATCTATTGGCCGTGTAAATCCAATCCTACAACAATATGTATTCCCATCCAATGGTTTAAGAACCTCAGTTCAAACCATTGCACCACAAAAAGACACTTGTTGTTTCAATGTGCGTGTAAGAGATTTGGAAACTCCTATGTGTGCAACCAACGACACATTAATCTTAAACGGTAGTGTTGGAACTGCGTCTGGTCCTGGATGTTACTTGTTCTCTTTGAATGTACCGGTTAATCCACCGACTAAGATCATTGATGTTTGGGTTAGAAATGTAAATCTTTCTGTAACCAACTTTGCAAATACAGAAGCAACCTTGATCCATCCAGATGGTACCAGAATCAGATTGTGGAACGATGGAACATGTAATGGTTCTACCAACTTTGTTTCCTCGCGTATATCTGATCTGGATGCAGTTAAAGTACGTAATGCAACTTGTGGAAGCTTGGCTGCTGGAAACAATTACAATCCGGATCAAGCATTGTCTGGTTTGTGTCCAAAATCAGCTGCTGGTACATGGAGACTGGAAATTGAAAATAATAGTGCAACACCTTCTAGTTTAACATTGGGAAGTTGGGGCTTAACCATTATCTCTCAACGTGCTTATGCTCAGAGAGACACCACTTTCAATAATGATCTGAATCAATGTGGAGCAAACTTTATGTGGATTCATCCAACAGTTATGGACAACTGTTGCATGGGTACTGTAGATGTGGAATACATTCCTATTCCTGTACCTGGATGTCCATTACATGTAGTTCCTACAGGAGGCAGAGTTGCAGGAGGAACGAAGACTACCCAATTCTTTGGAGTTGGAACGACACGTGTGGTTTATACTTTGACGGATATGTCTGGAAACAAAGGCACCTGTGAATTCAGTGTTACCATCCGTGACAATCAAGCACCAGTATTTACCAATTGTCCTAAAGACTACTCCATCAACTTGCCTGGAGGTGACTGTTTTGCATTCCTTGAAGTGAATCCAGCACTATGGGCAGATGATAATTGTGATTCAGTGCGTATTGTGGTGAACCCACCATTGGGCACAGAATTGGGCATTGGAAATCATAAAATTGTCGCAACAGCAACCGATAAAGCAGGAAACAGCACGATGTGCATGTGGACCATTACTGTGATTGAAAATACTCCAAGTGGAAATGATTTAGCCTGTGTGGATGAAATCAATTTCTCCTTGGGACCAGATTGCCGTGGTGAAATCACTGCAGACGAGTTATTAGCAGGTATTAAATACGGATGTAAGGATAAATTCCAGTTGATCGTTCAAGATTGGATTACGGGACAAACCCATAGCACCATCTTTACGATTGCAGATATTGGAAGGTACTTTAAAGTGACCGTAATAGATCCTGTGACAGGCAATAAGTGTTGGAGTAAAGTTTTTGTTGAATACAAAGCAACTCCGCGCATTGACTGTCCTCGCAACCTGACTGTAAATTGTAACGCACAGTTGGATCCTGATGCTTTGGGATATCCAACGATCACCAGTTGTGTAGTTGATTACGATGTACATTGGGATGACACCATTCAGAAAGCCAAAGAGTGTGATTTCCCATATGTATTTATCATACACAGAACTTTCACCGTTACCAATGAATTGGGTAACAGTTCAAGCTGCAAGCAAATCATTTGGGTGAAAGGATTCGATCTAAGTGAAATTGATTGGCCAAGAAATTATGATAATCTTGACCTTCCAGCTTTACGTTGTGATGCGAAGATTTACAATAAGGATGTGACTCCTCATATTATAGCTTCTCCATATTGTGTGGATGGCTACTTATTGGATAGTGCTCATTGGTTTGCTACAGGTGGTGATCCAAGTATAGTGGATCCATTTACACGCGATCTCAGTGGTGACAGGTTACCTAAAACACTTGGATGGAATTGTATTGCGGGTGGTGTGAATGATGGACATCCATCTCCAACACCAATCTATTATGATGAACATCCACAATGGAGAACAGGTCGTGCGTGTTGGGGACCAAACAGTGTTGTCAAATGGCATGGAACTGGTGCTCCAAATCTTGATGGTATTCCATTGTCTGTAGATAACAAAAACTGTAATTTGTCTATCCGTTACGATGATGAGGTATACGACATTTGTGCAAATGGTTATGAAATCTTGCGTTATTGGAAAGTTCGTAACATGTGTTTACCGCCAGCAGCTGGAATTAATCCGGTTGAGTGGATCCAAGTCATTAAGGTACTCGATCAGGAAGGACCAAAAGTACTTTATCCTGATACAGTAATCGTAGGTACAGGACCATGGAGCTGCGACGGTACTTGGGAAGTTCCAACCCCATGGATCACCGACAACTGTTCTGATTCGGTTAAGTACACTGTTAAGACTTGGACAGGTACAGCTATTCAGCAAGCGGATGGCAGCTGGATTGTGATCAATATGAAGTTAGGAATCTGGCCAGTACTGATTACAGCAGAAGATGCATGTGGAAACAAGACAGAAAAAGTTATTAAGGTGAATGTTATCGACAATACTCCTCCAACTGCGGTTTGTGATCGCAACATTGTGGTGGGTATCAGTGGAAACCAGTCTCCTGGAGAGAACTATGGAAAAATATTTGCCGAAGACATCAACGATGGTTCATTTGATAACTGCAAGCCTCATATCTTCTTTAAGGCGATCCGTATGGAACAACTGAGAGGAACAAACAATGGTAGCAATGCCAACCAATCAGATAATGGCACCAACTGTGCTGGTATCAATGGTGATGACAATGCAGTACTTGATGGAAATCAGATCTATTTTGATGATCACATAAAATTCTGTTGTTCTGATGTGAATCAGCGCATCATGGTGGTCATGAGAGTATTTGATATTGATCCAGGTGCAGGACCTATCGCACCTTCTAGAATGAACCAAAATGGTAACTTGTTTGGACACTACAACGATTGTATGGTTGAAGTTGAAGTTCAAGATAAAGGTGTTCCAACCGTTGTGGCTCCACCAAACATTGTGGTGAGCTGCTGGTTCTGGTTTGACGTAGATAAACTGGATGATCCTAACGATGCTACTTTCGGTAGAGTAGTGACCGATCTTTCTGACAGACACAAAGTAGTTACTAATGATTTGGTTTGCTACAACTATTGT
>JRYK01000559.1_pt1 | contig 60977 bp, 52 predicted proteins | sample 235381 | NCBI WGS metagenome assembly JRYK01 (sample SAMN03074220, study PRJNA261476) | activated sludge metagenome | biome: Wastewater Treatment Plant; feature: Wastewater; material: Activated sludge; isolation source: activated biomass of a wastewaster treatment plant treating hydrocarbon... ... | reverse complement strand
GTACTGCACTTATCACCCGGTCTACGAGCAGCATGTGCGGCACGGTCACGTACACCGTGTGCCGGCCCGTCGTGCACGAGTACCAGGTGCAGATTCCGTATTGCGTCTATCGGCCGGTGTACGAACAGTGCGTGCGGCACGTCCCGGAGACGCGATTCCAGACGGTTTCAGAGACGCACTACCGCACCTGCACGCGGTATCGGATGGAGCCGGTGACGACGCAGCGGCAGATCTGCGTGGATACCAGTTACTGCGAAACGGTGCGGGAATACTGCCCCGGCCCCGTGGTGACGCGATGCCGGCAACTGCCGGGAACGTGTGTATTCGACCCGTGCACGTGCACGACGTGCTACTGCCCAGGTCCAGTGGTGCAGGAGCAGGTGCAGTGCCCGGGGCACTGGGTCTGCCGTACAGTTCGGGTACCGCGGACCGAGATGCGGACGATCTGCGAGACGCGCTGCGTCTGCCGTCCTGAAACGTACTGCGTGCCATACACCGTGTGCCGTTGCGTGCCGTACACCGTGATGAAGCCGTGCACTTACACCGTGTGCCGCATGGTCGCCGAACAGCATGTTCGCACCGAGTGCCGGCGGTGCACGCAGATGGTCCAGGAAGTCCACACGCGGCAGATTCCGTACACGACCTGCCGAATGGTCGCGCAGCAGCACGTGCGCTGCGAGACGCGGCGCCGCTGCCACTACGTCGCCGAGCAGCACGTTCGCTGTGTGCCGTATACCACGTGCCGCATGGTCGCGCAGCAGCACGTGCGCTGCGAGACGCGCCGCCGCTGCCACTACGTGCCGGAACAGCGCGTCCGCTGCGTGACGTACACGACCTGCCGCATGGTCGCGCAGCAGCACGTGCGCTGCGAGACGCGCCGCCGCTGCCACTACGTCGCCGAGCAGCACGTCCGTTGTGTGCCGTATACCACGTGCCGCATGGTCGCTCAGCAGCACACGCGGCTCGTGCCGGTCACTCGCTGCCGGATGGTCACCGAGCAGCACGTGCGTTGCGTGCCATACACCACGTGCCGCATGGTGCCGGAAACCTGTGTCCGTCAGGTGACCTGCCAGAGAGTTCGCTACGTCACCGAGTACCACAAGTCCCATCGGTGCTACACGACGTGCCGCATGGTGCCGGAAACTTGCGTCCGCCAGGTGCCCGTCACGACGTGCCACCTGGAGCCGTACTGCGTGAAGGTGCAGTGCTGCCGGATGGTGCCGCAGTGCGTGCCGGTGTGCGAGCCGGCCTGCCCGTGCCTGCCGACGGCGTGCGACTGGAAGCACCAATGGCGGATGCGGCTGGCGTGCCGGTTAAGTGCGTCGTCCTGCTGCGGTCAATAATGCGGGTCGATGCCCGCGTCCCAACCGAGGCCCGCGGGGCGTCCCGCGGGCTTCGTGCGTTTCGGGCCGACCATCGACGCCGCTTCCGCACGTCGATACATCAGCATGCAGGAGGCCAAATCGGATGTCGCGCGGGCTGATTCGAGTCGGGGCGGTCAACTATCTCAACACCAAGCCTTTGATTCACAATCTGTGCGCCCTGGCCCCACACGCGAACCTGGAACTCGACGCGCCGAGCCGGCTGGCCGATCGCCTGGCGGTCGGCGAACTCGACGTCGCCTTGATCCCGGTGATTGAGCACGTGCGGGCCGCCGGCTACTCGGTCGTGCCGAACATCGCGATTGCCTCGTGCGGTCCGGTGCTGAGCGTGACGCTCTTCAGCCGGAAGCCGTGGACGGAAATCCGCCGCATCGCTCTGGATGCCGGCTCTCGAACCAGCGCGGTCCTGACCGAAGTTTTGCTGCGCGTCCGTCACGGCGTGCGAGCCGAGACGACGCCGTTGCCGTTCGACGCCGATCCGGAATCCATCGACGCCGATGCGGTTCTCCTGATCGGCGACCGGGCCATGCGGGCCTGCCTGCCGGGCTATCGGTTTGCCTACGATCTCGGCGATGAGTGGTATCGCTGGACGGGCTTGCCGTTCGTCTTTGCCGTCTGGTCGGTCCGCCGCGGCATCGATTTGCACGGGATCGACGAGGCGCTGACGGCCGCCAAGGAGCAGGGCTTGGCCAACGTCGGCGAAATCGCGTTTGCCGAGGCCGCCCGGCTGGGTCTCGACGCCGGATTCTGCCGGCGTTACCTGGAAACCGTCTTGCGTTTCGACCTGGGGCCGATGGAACTGGCCGGGTTGACGCGCTTCTGCCAACTGGCGCACGGCCTGGAGTTGATTCCGGCGGCGCACGCGCTGCGGTTTTATCGCGCTGCCGCCCTCAGTGAGGTTTGACCCCAGATGAACGTTGCCGCCATTCTCGAGAGTGTTGTTCGCGGCCGCCGCCTCGCGCTCGACGAAGCCGCGGCGCTTTTTGCCAGCCACGATCTGGCGTCGCTTGGACGTGCCGCGGACGCTGTCACCCGCCGGCTGCACCCCGAGCCGTACCGCACCTACAACATCGACCGCAACATCAACTACACGAACGTCTGCGCCGCGATCTGCGATTTCTGCGCTTTCTACCGCAAGTCAACCGACGCTGACGCCTACGTCTTGTCCCGCGAGGAACTGTATCGCAAGATCGACGAGACGCTCGCTCTCGGCGGCGACCAGATTCTCCTGCAGGGCGGCAATCACCCGTCGCTGTCGCTGGAATGGTACGAGGAACTGTTCCGCGACCTGAAGGCCCGCTATCCGCGGCTCAACCTGCACGCCCTGAGCGCGTCCGAAATCTGGCACATTCACAGGCTCTCCAAGCGGCCTCTGACCGAGGTGCTGCGACGGCTCAAAGACGCCGGCATGGGCAGCCTGCCGGGAGGCGGGGCCGAGATCCTCGTCGACCGCGTCCGCGCGGCGCTGACGGTCAACAAGGTCATGACGGACGAATGGCTTGACGTGCATCGGCAATGGCATCGGCTCGGTGGCCGCTCGACTTGCACCATGATGTTTGGGCACGTCGAGACGATCGCCGAGCGCATCGAACACCTCGATCGTCTGCGCCGACTCCAGGATGAGACGGGTGGATTCACCGCGTTCATCTGCTGGACGTTTCAGCCCGGACACAAGATGGCCGATCATCCCCCGGCCGGCGCGTTCGAGTATCTCAAGACTCAGGCGATCGCCCGGCTGTTTCTCGACAACATTCCGAACATCCAGTCGTCGTGGGTGACGCAAGGACTGAAAGTCGGCCAACTCGCATTGCTGTTCGGCGCCAACGACATGGGCAGCCTGATGATCGAAGAAAACGTCGTGGCGGCGGCCGGGACGGTTTATCACCTGACGCTGGAACAGATTCGCCGCGCCATCTCCGAACTCGGCTTTGAGCCGCGACAGCGAAACGTGTTCTACGAATTGATCGACGATCCGCCGGCCGAAGCAACGCCGTCGCGTGCGCGGCGAGCGCTTGTCTGAGGTTGGCCGGCAAGTTGCCCGCTTGCGCGCCTCGCCTATACTGAGCGCAAACTGAAGTTTCAGCCTGCCAATTCGCGGAGGAAGCGTCATGCCGTTCACCTTGCCGAATCTGCCTTATCCCGCTGATGCTCTCGAGAAAGCCATCGACAAGATGACGATGGAAATACACCACGGCCGGCATCACAAGACGTACGTCGATAATCTGAACAAGGCGCTGGAAGGCCATCCCGATCTGCAATCGAAAACGATCGAGGATCTGCTGCGCAATCTGAATGCGCTGCCGGAGGCGATCCGCATGGCCGTGCGCAACAATGGCGGCGGGCACGCGAACCACACGCTGTTCTGGGAGATCATGGGGCCGAACGGAGGCGGCGAGCCGACCGGCGCGCTGGCCGAAGCCATCAAGTCAACCTTCGGTGGTTTCGATGCCTTCAAGGCCAAGATCAAGGAGAACGCGCTGGGGCAGTTCGGCAGCGGCTGGTCGTGGTTGGCCGTCGGCGCCGACGGCAAGCTTCTCGCCGTGAAGACGCCGAACCAGGACACGCCGATTTCCGACGGCCACACGCCGATCCTCGGCGTCGACGTCTGGGAGCACGCCTATTACCTGCGCTACCAGAACAAGCGGGCCGACTACGTCGATGCGTGGTGGAACGTGGTGAACTGGCCGGCCGTGAGCGCCCGCTTCGACAAGCTGCGCAAGTAACCCTTTCGGGAATCCGGGCGGGGTCGGAGAGTTTTCGCTTGACAGCCCCCGCTGGGACGCTATCCTCCGCTACTTGTCTTTGAGCAGCGCGAGGGAGCGTCATGCGCCGGCGGTGGATGCGCGGATTGCAAGCGGCGGCCGTCATCGGCGGCTTCGTCGGCTGCGGCACATCCGGCCCGAATCTCCGCACGCCGTTCCCGGAACGATTCGTCCTGCCGCCCGCCAACGATGCGCGCTTCAGCCAGCCGATCGCCTATCCCAAGGAAACGCTGAACCAAGACCAGGTCATCAAGCCGAATCCGAGCGGTTCGAAGCTGCCGTCGCAGACGCCGCCGATCACTCAGCCGACCGGCCGCCCCGGCGGGAACGTCGGCGTGCCGAGCTTCTGACGCCGATCCCATCCGAAGCGCGAAAGCAGAGCCAGCAAGCGCTCGTCGGCGCCTGCGTCCGGCGCGGTGACTCCGCGCCAGCGCAGGCGCGCGTCCGTCCCCGCGTTTGCCGAAGATCGATTGAATTGATCTTGCACCCGCAGCGCCCAGATCGCGCCGAACCGATCGCGAAACGTTCGCCAGGTGCGATCCACCCCAGACTCAGCCGGCGATCGCGCCACGCAAAGCCAGCCCATCCATGGTGCGGACCAGAGTCCCACCGCCGTGAGCCGGCGCGCAGCGCTCGGAGCGACCAACGCTGGTTCGAACATCTGAATAATACCGAGCGCACCGGCGGCGCCTGCCAGCGCTGCGGCCAGCCCCAGCCGCGTCGGCAAATAATTGCCGATCGCCACGCACCACAACCCGATGAGGAAGAGTTTGCGGATCGTATTGAGTTGCACGTCCGCGCCGGTCAGGGCGCCCTCCGCCAGCGGCAGCAGCATGACAAACAACAAGCCGACAATGACGAAGTTCCAGGCTCCGACGCCGGGCCGACGAGCGCCGAGCACCGCAACACCGGCGCAGGCGCTGAGAACCAGGGCCGCATAGATCGCCCGTGGCTGCCAGGCCAAGAGCGCCCAGCCCCAGGTCAGCCAGGCGGCCGCGGCCCAAATCAGCGTTGGCCAAAGCGACGTTCGGCGGTTCGCGGCAATGGCCGCCAGCCACGGCACCAGTCCGAGGCCATGCACGATCGCAACCGATGACACTGAATCCACGTGTCGAACACCAATGCCGAGCGCTTTCCAGTCAGAGCCAATTCCTTCCGCGTGAATCGGCGTTCATCTGTGGTTTCGTATTTCTTTTCCGACTCGACGGCTCCGATTATTCCGGCGGTCCGCGACCTGCCGGATGCGCCCGGCGAACTGTCTGTCCGGGCTGCGCCTGAGGCAGGCGGCGTCAGCGCGGCGACCGCGGCGAGAGCCGGCGGAGACCGGCCGGGACTGCGGCCGATGCTTTGAATTAAGCGTCCGTGTCGCAGGAGACCGAGTCATGCTCCGTTGCCGCCTCCTGATCGTCGCCGCCGTCTTCGTGATCGGATCGGCAAACGCGTCCGCCGGCATTTTCAGCCGCAGGCCGAAACCGACTCCCGAACGGATTCCGGAACTGCTCGTCCAACTGAAGAGCGGCGCCGACGAGTCCCAGCGGGTCGACGCCGCGGAAGAACTTCGCCAATACGATCCGAAGGCGCATCCCGAGATCGTCAGCAGTCTCATCGAAGCACTGGGCAAGGATTCCAGCGCCGGCGTGCGGGCGGAAGCGGCAGCGAGTCTCGGCAAGTTGCGGCCCATCTCGCAGCAGGTCGGTTATGCCCTGGAACAGGCGCAAAGCAATGACGGGGCGATGCGCGTCCGGCTGGCGGCTCGACAGGCGCTGTTGCAATATCACCTCGTCGGGTATCGCAGCAACGGGAAAAACTCGAACCACGATCCCGACGGCGCGCAGCCGGTCTCGGCGTCGAGTCCTGGAACGTCAGCCACGGTGAAGTCACCGCAAACGCCGACCCGCATCATCATGACGCCGTATGGACCGTTCCGAGAGACGGCCGAGCCGCCACTGGCCGATCCGCCGCCGGTCGTGAAGCGCCCGACGCCGGTTGCGACACCGGTCGCACAGCCGAAGGGGCTGTTACCGTCACGGCTGATCCCATCACCGGACCCCAAATTGAAGCCAATCCCCGGGGCGAGCTGGACGCCGGCGCCGAAGCCCGCGACGAATGAAGGTCCGGCGCTTCCGCCGCCCTCGCCGTGATTTCCGGCGGACCGGCGATCGCTCAGAACTCCGCGCGGGTCAGCCGGCGGACGGCTGCGATGTACGCCGCCAGCGGCACAAGCAATGACGTGAGCAGAGCGGCTTCCAGCGCGATCTCGCCGCGGCTATGCAGCAATTCGATTGCCGCATCCTGGCCGAAAATGCTCCGCGCCTCGAGTGCTTCCATCAGCAGCACGCCCAGATCGACCGGTTTCGGCAGTAGCCAGTAAGCGGCGTCGAGCAGCGGTGGGACGCCGCCGGCCGCCGCGGCGACATGGCGCACATAGTTCACGCCCCAGCACACGGCCCAAAAGCCCAGCGATCCGAGAGCCGCGGCGACAGTGCTGCGAGTCGCCACCGCCAGCCACGCCGATACGCAGAAGAAGACCGCGAAATGTACGAGCAGAATCGGCACGCCTGAGAAATAACGGGCGTCCCAGACTCCCGTCCGAAGGCCCAACGCCAGCCACGTCAGCCCGATGAAGGCGATCGCGAGAAGCCCGACGGCGACGAGAACGCCAGCGATCTTCCCCGCGAGCAACCACGATCGTCGCGCCGGCTTGGCCAACATCACGCTGGCGAATGACGGGTCGAGGAAATTCGGCAGGATCCCGGCCGTCCAGATCAGCGCAAGCAAAACGCCCGCTGTGTCCGCCAACGCGCCGGCGAGCAATAGCTCGATGGACCGTACGGCCTCCGCTCGGGAGCGGGTCAGCGGGATGCGAAAAGCTCCGAACAGGAGTCGCAACTCGCCGGTGGGAACGTCGATGCCGGATTGTATGAGTTCTTCGGGAGCGTACTTCGGAATCTCGCTCCGAGGCAGATAGGCGGGATCTTCCCAGGGCCGGAGCGGCGGGCGTTCCGCGTCGCCCTCGATCGCGATCGTCAGGCAGAACGCGGTGGCCACGGCTGTCAGCCCCAGCATCAGCCAGAGCAAGCCGTTCGCGCGAGCTTGGCGCAGCGTATCGCGGACGAGCCAGCGGATCACGAAGACCGCGTTCGGGAGATTCATGGGGCGTCCCAGGGAGGGGCTGGGCCGGCGTCGGCAGGGCAGGCAATACCCGCCGACTCAGCGAATCAACGACACTTGAATGCCGGACTGCATGATGCGTTCCAGCGCCTGTCGCAGGTTCTCGATGCGATCCTCATAAGGACCAGTGATGATCTTGTAACCTTCGATCGATGAATCGCTGGAGGCAGAAGTATTGCCGGCTTTCTGAATGCGCAACAGGAACGTCAGGGCGTTGGCCTGCTGCGGCTGGGCCGTTTCGAATAAGTCGCCGAAAGCGATGCAATGAATCCGGGCCGGCGTGCGAGCCGTCGAGTACCCCGGCTGCGTCGCTGTGTCCAGTGCACAAATCCGAGTGGCTACGGCGACCGCAGGATCGGTGGCCGCCGCCGCATTGTTGCCGTCGTTTGTCACGGTGCCGATCGAGCCGGTATAGAGGCTCAGGTACGGTCCGTTATTCTGGAACGAACCGCCGCAGTGATGGTTCGGGACGCCATCGGTTTCCAGAATGACGACTTTCGCCGCGCCGCGTCGCCCGAAGTAGCCCGAGGCGCCGGAAAACTGATTGTAGGCGACTTTCAGCCCCATCTCCGGACACGTGCCGCCGCGAGCGTTCGGAATATCTCCGGCGCCGGTATAACTGAAGCTCGAATTGTACGGGCGAATCTCCTTGGTGGGATCATCGAGCTGGCTCAGCAGGCTGAAGGGGAAGAACAGCGAGTTTTTCATCCGGTTGTAATCGCGGCCCAGGGGCGCGCGAGCCGTCGCATACGCCGACAGATTCGAGAAAAAGATCATCGACGCCCAATCGTTGGGGTGATTCAGCTTGATATCGTCCAGCGCGGAGTTGATGCCGGCTTTCAATTGCCAGCACTGGGCTTCGTGGCAGGTACCTGGCCAATAGTTATCGCCGATATCGTTGTCGGTCGTGAGAAACATGAGCATCGTCAGCGGGCCGAACCAGAAATGCGCGCGCGGTCGGCTCGGGTTGTCGAGCACATTCATGTACGGCTTGGGCGATCCTGTCAGTGCAGTATTGGCCGTGATGCGAATCGTGCCCCAGCCGCCTGTTTCGCGGCCATAGAGAGTGCGCGCCGCCAGCGTCGTCGTGCGGATTCCCAGGACCGTGTCGATGTACGCTTTCCAGAATACCTGGTCGAGCGACAAACCCGACGACGGGATCGTATCGGGAATCGAACCGTAATAGCGGACCCGGCCGGCCGTCAGGCTCGGTGGCAGCGTCTGCGGCCCGCTCTTGATCCAGGCGAGTATTGCGGCGTAGTTCACCTCGAAAGTCGTTGATGAAGGTTGGCGAAGGAACCCGGTGGAAGTGAACAGGATGGAATTATCATCCATTGGCGTACCGCGCAGGCCGACCACTGAATACGCCGACCCGTAAACAAAAAACCGCTTGCGCCAGTCGCAGAGATATCGATTACTCGTGTCGCGCACCGGGCCGGTGGTGCTGGGATTGATCGCCGAGGGATTGGCGCCGGTTGTATAGCGCGGGTCCGGCGGCCAGATGAAGAACGTCTTACCGTAGTAACCGGGCCCCATCGAGTAGCCCTTGAAATTCGGCCCATAACCCTTGTCGTCGTCGGTCGGGGACACGTTCGAAAAGCTCGACCCTTCCCACTGCGTGGATCCGAAGCAGCGCGAATCATTTTTCACGTACGTCAGCGCCGTCGTGCTGCTCGGCGGAGTCGTGGAGCCATTGAAATACTCCCAGAGCGTCGCCGCCCAGTTGTTGCCCGTCGTCGCCCGATTGAAGCGCGGGTGCTTGTCGCCGACGTACGGAATCGGGGAGTCTGACTGCGTGGCAAAGTTGTCCGGTGCCGGCATGGCGGTCGGAGTCTGATTCGGATTGTAGGAGCCGGTCTGCGGATTGTGGAAAGCGTTGAGCCGAGAGCCGGTGGAATCCGAGAGAAAATCGCGGACGACGGGCGGCCCGCCGTTCGACTCGATCGTGAAGTTGTTCGACGCATGCGTTTCGCCGCCGGAGTCCTGGAATAGGATGGTCCGCCGCATCGGGTTATACGAATTGCCGTTGACGGTCGGCGCGGTCAAGCTCGTCGGCAGGGGTCGTTGGGACATCGAATACCAATGCCCGAACTTCGGATAGTTGTCGTCTCCGTTGAGGCTGCCGATGAGATCCGCGGAGTTATTCAGGTTGTAAGCCGATTCGCAGCCGAATTTCATCGAACCAGAGAAGTCAAGTATGAGCGCGAGGTCGCGCGGCCGGTGCGTGGCCGTGGCTTGCGTCCGCAAGGCGAATGAATTGATGTTGAACACGCGGCCAAAGTACGTCGGCACGGTGCTGTTGATCGTGACCTCCATCAGGCTCCACGCTTCCGAACCCGGTGATGCGGGGAATCCCGGAATGAAGCGCGATCCCGTGGCGTTGTACGCATAAGTGCCGGCTCGGACGTTGACGTTCGCCGGATTGATCGCGTGCTGCAGGATCGAGTTGTCGTCGGCGCGGTCGCGGGCCATGGCGACGGCGCTGACCACGTTATTCAGGTTCGATTTCGTTGACGTGTCGCCGTTGAGATATCGCGCTCCGACCAGAGCCGCCATGTCGGCCGCGTCCTGCGCCTGCGTCCGCGCAACGGTGAGCACGCCGATGTCCACGGCCAGGGCAATCAAACCGAGCAAAGCGACGATACTGACAGCCACCAGTGGCAGAATCGTCCCTTGACGTGCCGTCGTCCGGCTTCGCTGCGACATGACTTATCTCCTCGTTGCAGGCGGGCTTGGCGGGCGGCGAGGGGATCGTCCGGCGAGCCGTTGCAGTCGTTCTCCCGTTAGTTCGCCTCACTATTCGTGATGGCGGTCACGTTCACCGTGTATGTCGGCCCGCCGAACCGCAGCAGCGCCGGCAGAAAGAACTGGTACGTGCCGGTAATCCGCACCGCGAGCCCTCCTCCGAATGGTGCGTCAGTCCAGGTCCCGGGTAGCGTCGCCCCGGTCGCGGGATCCACGTTCAGCGCGTTGACCGTGTATCCAGAAATCGAGTTCCGCAGGGATCCCATCTGGTGATTGACGACAGCGCGGATGCTGGTCGCGGGCGCCAGATACGACCCCGGCGAGTAGGGATTCGCCGTGTCAAAAGTTGGCGTGTCGGACATGTTTCCGAGAACGGTGCCATCACCCGTGTGCACGGCGGCATACCGGGCGCCAACCCGGGCGGCATGATGCGCCCCGTGCAGTACGGCCAGAAATCGACCATACTCAACGATTCCAAACAGGAACATCAGCGCGACGCCGATGACCACCGCCGTCTCCACGGCCGTGGCGCCGACGCGCCGCATTTCGGTCGGCCGATTCACTCGCATCGTCTGCGCCTCCTTGGTCTCCAGCCGTCAGTAGCCGTTCCAACTTGGCATGGTTGTATTCACGGTAAACGGGTCATCGACCAGTGACGCCCAGTCGAACGACACCTGAATCTGGCCGAGGTTAAGTAGATTCAAGTTCGTCCATCGGAATGTGCTGTATGGCAGCGACGCCGTGACGCGGAACCGTTGCCCCTTTGTGCCCTGGTATGGCTGCGACGGCGACGCGACCGGATTGCCGAGATTATCGAGAAACGTGAATGAGACGCGGCTGGTATCGAAACTCGAGACGTTGATTCCGGACGCCTGGAGAGTGTTTCTCACTGCCTCGTAGACGTTCGGAGTTCCGCTGTAGACCTGGATCTGCGTATACGCCCCGGTGAGATTGATAATCTGGCCCTGGGCGGCGACTCGGGCGCCCTCGCGGACGGCGCTGGCGAGAATCTGGTACACCTGCACGGTGCGACCAAGTTCCCACGTCCCCAGAAGCAAGAGAAACAAAACCGGCGCGACCACTGCGAACTCGACGGCCGCGACCCCGTCTCGGCGCTGACCCCGGCGGCTCACGATCATGAGTCGATCCTCCCAGCCCTGGGCGCGGCAACGGCGCAAGGATTCATCGCAACCATAGGTCACGTTTCGGGGGAGACAAAATAAAAGTGCGGCCGCATCCGGACGATTCGACCCTGTCAGCTGCCACGAATCGAAACTCCGCCATCGCGCGGGAACCTGACCCCATTCGGACTTGAAACTTCGGCGCCGGGCCGACACATTGAGCTATCATTGCCGTGGGAGGTATACTCGGCACCCACTTGCGACTCGCGTCAGGGAGGATGCATCGAAACGGATGTACACGGCTTCTGGGGCGGCAGCCCGCGCTCCGGATTGGCCTTCGTTCGACGGGAAGCGCTCGGAATGCCCGTGCCACAGACCGCTGAAGATCTTCTGGCGCTGGTCCGCAAGAGCGGCGTCGTCGAGCGCGATTTGCTCGAGTCCTTTCTCCATTCGTCGCCCGCGCAGTTCAGCGGACCAGAGCCGCTAGCAACCGCTCTGTATCGTGATGGGCTCCTGACTCGATTGCAGACGTCCTACCTCTTGCGCGGCAAATGGCGCAACTGGGTGCTCGCCGACAAATATCGCATCCTGGAATATCTCGGCTCCGGCGGCATGGGTCAGGTCTATCTGTGCGAACACCTGCGGATGAAGCGCCTCGTGGCCGTGAAGATCATGCCGCCGGAGAAATCGGACGACCAGATTCTGATGCGACGGTTCGTCCGCGAAGCGCGGGCCGCCGCGGCCCTGAATCATCCCAATATCGTCCGCGCCTACGATCTCGATACCTACGCCAAGCTGCACTTTATCGTCATGGAATTCGTGGACGGTACCAGTCTCGATCAGATCGTGGCGCGGAGCGGCCCGCTTTCGATACCACGCGCTTGCGAATACGTGCGGCAAGCGGCGCTGGGGCTTCAGCACGCGTTCGAGCACAATCTCGTCCATCGCGACATCAAACCTGCGAACTTACTGCTCGATCGCAACGGCGTCGTCAAAGTGCACGATCTCGGTCTGGCTCGCTGCCATTTCGACCCGCAGAACATCACAGCGCAACTCGGCGGCAAGAACCTGATCGGTACGGCCGATTACCTCGCTCCTGAACAGGCGGTGAACAGCCATACCGTGGACATCCGAGCGGATATCTACAGTCTCGGGGCCACGTTCTACTTCCTGCTGACGGGCCAGAGCCCGTTTCCGGAAGGAACGATTGCCCAGAAGCTCGTGTGCCATCAATCCCAGCCGCCGGACTCGGTGCGGCGTCGGCGACCAGACGTGCCGGCCGGCATTGACGCGATTATCCTGAAGATGCTCGCCAAGCAGCCCGACGAGCGCTACTCCCAGCCCATCGAGGTCGCCAAGGCGCTGGAACCGTGGATTCGCGAATCGATCCCGCCGCCAAGCGACAAGGACCTGCCGCGATTCTGCCCGGCGGTGCGGCGGATCGAGAGTCAGATGACGCCCTGGCCGGGATCGTTGCGCTCGCCGCGGCCAACCGGGGAGGCCGCTCACGCTCGCGAAGCCAAACGGCCCATTCGAATTCGTTGGCCGGCTGTCCCCCGGCTCCTCGCCGAGCATGGCCGAGCGCTCGGCATCGCGCTCGTCGTCGTCCTGGCGGCTCTGGTCGCCGTGGTCCTTTATGGGATGCGCCGGCCGCCGGCTCCGCAGTCCCATTCCCCGCGGCCCGACGCACGCCGGGATCGGCCGGTCATGGTGCGGTCGGCGTTCGACCAAACGTTGCCTCGAGCTCGAGGACCTTTCTCAGCCGCCGTTCGTGCCGCTCCTCGTGCGTGAATCGAGCGCCGAGAAACGCCCGAACGAGTTCGTGCGCCAGTTCGATTCCGATGACTCGAGAGCCCAGCACGATCACGTTCATGTCGTCGTGTTCGACGCCCTGATGGGCCGAATATGTGTCGTGGCACAGACCGGCTCGGATGCCGGCGACCTTGTTGGCGGCCACGGACGCGCCGACTCCCGAGCCGCACACGACTATGCCACGGTCGGCTCGGCCTGAGCGGACCGCGTGGCCCACGGCGGCCGCGAAGTCGGGATAATCCACCGGCGCCGGGCTGTGTGTACCACAGTCCACCGCCTCGTGCGACAGGCTGGTCACGAATGGCAGCAAAGCCTGTTTCAGCTCGAAACCGGCGTGATCCGAACCGAGTGCGATGCGCACGGCGACCCCTTTCCAAAAGCAGCTCAGTCGATGCCAGCGGCGCTCGGGTGGATCAGGCGACGAACCGCGGCGACCCGCGTTCCCCGCCCGCGCCGCATTGTGCGTTATACTGCAATGAGGCGCCGTCGAACGCGCCGCCGGAGTCATTGTCATGGTTCGGATGTGTCCCCGCTGCCGTTCGCTGTCGCAGAACTCGTTTGTGTGCGCTCGCTGTGGCGTTCAGACCGTGGACGCAGAACCGTCCACGCCTTCCGAAGCCAGCGGCCCCGCGACGGAAGTGCTTTCAATCGGCAACGCGCTGCTGATTGGTTTGTTGATCGCTCAGGGGTTGACCTACGCGCTGCGCCATCTCGCGATTTCCGCGGTTCTCTGGCGTGGCAGTTCGGCCTCGGCCGCGGCGTTCTGGAGCCAGGCGGATGGCATGGTCGTGGTGCAGTTCATTCAGGCGCTTTCGATTGCGTTGGCGGCCGTCGTCGCCGGCGCGGGCCAGCGGCGTCCGATGGCCGTCGGCGCTTCTCTCGGCGCGATCAATGGCCTGCTTTTCATTGCATTTCAGGTCGTGTTCCGGCAGCCGATGGACCCGCTCGTGCTCGGAGCACAGCCGGTGATTCACGCGGTGCTGGGTGCGATCGGCGCCAGCATTGGAGGTCGAATCTGGCGGCCGGCGCCCGACTTGCCGAACCTCGCTTTGACGACTGGGGTCCGTTCCGATCTGCTGACGATCCGGTTGCCGGAGTACACCGACGAACCCGAAGTCGAAGAGTTTCCCTGGCGGCGTGTCGCTCTGGGAATCGCCGTCGCGGTCGCCGGAACTTTTGCGGCGCGCTGGATTCGCAGCGTCGTCGTGATTGCCGGCGGAGGCTCGGGATATGAAATGCAATCAGCGTTCATCACCTGGCAGATCGCCGCGATCGCCCAGCTCGTCGGCGGCATCATCGCCGGCTCCAACACGCGCAACGGGGCGGTCTACGGATTTGCCGGCGGCCTGGTCTCCGCCGCCCTGATCGTCCTCGTGCCGTCGCTTGGCATCGGGCGATTCGGCAGCCCGAACATCGCCGAAGTCGGCGCCTGGCTTCTCGGCGTCAGTTTGCAGGAAGGCAGCCCCGCGGCCTTGATAGTTCAAGGCATGCAAGCCCTGGTGCTGGGATTCGCCGGCGGCTGGCTGGGCAGCTTGATCTTGCCCGCTCGAATCGAGCCGATCCCGTCTCGTCCGCTCGGATCGTGAATGAGCTTTCGTTGCGGCGGCACGGCGGTCGCATGGACTGGGCGGGCGTGGCGTCGGCTGTCACCATGTCCAACACGTCTCCGTGGTAAAATCCCTTTTGTGGATAATCAAGCGTAAGTCAACGGGATCACCGCATGGCCTGGCCGGTGCGCCGACTGCCGATGGTCCAGAATTGGGATTGCCACGGCTGCGGCGAATGTTGCCGCGAATATCAAGTCACCGTCACCGACGCGGAGCGCGAGCGGATCGCGAGCCAGGGATGGGAAAACGAACCGCAGTATCAGGGCGTGCCGCTGTTCGTCCGCACCGGCAGCCGGCGGCGCCCCGTGTATCGCGTCAACACGCGGGCCGACAACACGTGTATCTTTCTCGATGACTCCGGCCGCTGCCGAATTCACGCCAAGTTCGGCAGCGAGGCGAAACCGCTGGCCTGCCGAATCTATCCGTTCGTGCTCGTGCCGGCCGGGGATCATTGGCGCGTCGGAATTCGATTCGCTTGCCCCTCGGCCGCGGAGAATAAAGGCCGGCCGCTGCCGGCCAGCCTCGGCGAACTTCGTGACTTCGCCCTGGCGCTCGAATCGCGCGAACGGCTGTCGGAGCGGCCGCCGGAACCCCCGCCGCTGACTCTCAACCAGCGCGTGTCTTGGAGCGACCTCGAGCGGTTCAATCAAGCTTTGCTCGCCATCGTCGATCGCACGGACTCTTCGATCGAACATCGATTGCGCCAGTGCCTGGCTCTCGATGTGCTTTGCCGACAAGCGCAGTTCGGCGCTGTCACGGGCCGACGTCTGACGGAATTTCTCGAATTGGTATCGTCCGGCCTGTCCCAGGACGTGGAGCGCGAACCCGATCGCGTCGGCCGGCCGAGCCGAATCGGACGCATCCTGTTTCGGCAGGCGGCGGCGCTCTACGCGCGGCGAGACACGGGACCGCGGCGAGGCGTATCGGCGCGGGGCCGACTGGCCCTGCTCGGCGCCGCGCTGCGGTTTGCCCGCGGCAGTGGACCGGTCCCGCGGGTCCACGGACTCATGCCTGAAACAACGTTCGAGGCGCTCGAGCGCCCAGTCGGGCCGCTGCCGCCCGCCTCCGAATCACTCCTGACGCGCTACTACCGCGTCAAACTCGAGTCGATGCACTTCTTTGGACCAACAAACTTTTCGCTGCCGTTTTGGGACGGGCTGGAGTCGCTGCTGCTGACCTTTCCGGCCACGATGTGGCTGTCGCGCGCATTCAACGACCGGCCGCGCGAGGACGCCGTCGTCTTCGCCCTCCGCATCGTTGACGACAACTTCGGGTACAACAAGCTGCTCGGCTGGCGGCGGCAGCGGTGGGCGACGCGACTGTTGGCGGCGCGCGGCGACCTGGCGCGGCTCATCGCCTGGTACGCTCGGTGACGCTCAGCACTTCCGGACGACGCCGACCAGCGAGCCAATGATCCGAATGTCCTTGCTCGGATCGACGACGATCGGCTGCATGGCGCTATTCTCCGGGCGCAGCTCCACGTGATCGCGCTTGCGGTAGAACCGTTTCAGGGTGTACTCGCCATCGACGACCGCGACGACGCGTTCGCCGTTCTGCGCCGTCTCCTGTTGGCGGATGACGACGTAGTCGCCATCGTCGATGTGGTGATCGATCATCGAGCGGCCCTTGACCTGAAGGACGAAGGTATTGGGCCCGTGGAACAACTCGTGCAAGTCCAGTCGTTCGTCCTGCGCTTCCGCCGGCAGCGGCGTCCCCGCCGCGACGAGACCGTGGAACGGCAGCCCCGGCTTGCTTTGGCTGCGGTGCGTCGGCCGGATCGCGCGCGCTGACATCCCTTCCCGCGAAATGAAGCCTTTCTTTTCCAATGCCTTCAGGTGGCACATCACGCCGTTGGGCGACTTGATTTCGAAGTGTTTGCCGATGTCGCGGATCGTCGGCGGGTAGCCGACCGCGTCAATGCTCCGGCAGATGAAGTCGTAAATATCCTGCTGCCGCTGGGTCAGCGAACCGCGTTCGGCCATGGTCGATTCCTCCGAGACGGCGATTATCGGTTCATATGAAGCGTCTGTTCACTATCAATGTACTAGTGTATATTGAACGCGCGTTCACAGCAAGCCCAGTTTCGATGATTGCCGCGCTTTGCGAGTCGGAGGAGCGAGGACCTCGCGAGAATCCGTCACCCGCCGATGATGCGAACCCGTGAGGATTGCGACGGCGTAGGATAATCGCGTTCGCCTTGGTTGATGGGCGGCCGACGCATGGGTCGCAAACTTGTCATCATCGGCGATCCCGGAATCGATACGGCTTTTGCGCTGGCGCTGGCGTTGAACGACCCGGACCTTTGCGTGCTCGGCGCCATTGCGACCGGTGGAAACGTCGAAGCGGACCAGGCGACGCACAACATGCGGGTCATCGTCGAGCAGTTGGACCCGCGGCGCTGGCCGCGGATCGGCGCCGCGCTGCCGATTCCGTACGGAATGAATGGCTCAGCCATTCACGGCCGCGGCGGGCTGGGCGGCGTCGAGATCCCGGTCACCAAGCGCCATGAACCACTGCCGGGCGACAAGGTTTTGTCCGAGTTGCTGGCCGAGAGCCCGCGCGAACTGACGATCGTCAATCTCGGGCCGCTCTCCGTCCTCGCGCTGACGCTCGAGCGCGAGCCGCACCTGATCGAACAGATCGAGCGGATTATCGCCGTGGGCGGCGCCTGGCGCGTGCCGGGCGACGCCGGGCCGGTCAGCGAGTTCCACTTCGCCTGCGATCCGAAAGCGGCGCGATTCGTTCTGCACTGCGGCGCGCCGATTCAACTCATCCCGCTCGACGTTAGCCGCCAGATCGTCCTCTCGCCGACGGATTTGCTCGAACTGCCGGAACCCGAGGCGCGCACCTGCCAGTTTTTGAGACGGATCGTGCCAGCCGGAATCCGGAACACGGCCAATGAGCACGGCATCGAGGGTTTTCATTTGTGCGACGTGATGGGCGTCATGGCGGTCGCGCGGCCCGAGGCGGTGACGATGACTCGGCTGGCGGCCGACGTCGAACCGCATGGCGAAGTGGCACGCGGGCAGTTGATCATCGACTCCCGGCCGCGACCCAGCGCCCACGCGGCCATGATCCACGTCGCCACGGCAGTAGATGTTCCGGCCGTGCGCATGTACATCAAAGACATCCTGGCTTCGAGTGTCTGACGAGGGAGTCATGCGATGCGAGCCACACTGGCAGTCTGCGCCGTGAGCCTGTTTGCTGCCGTGGCCGCCGCCGATTCCCCGGGGATACCGGGCGCGACACCGGAGCAACTGGCCGCGCATTTGCGCGCCTTGCTCCTGAAGAACCTGCCCACGCCGCTTTATGAAGCCAGCCCGAACTGGGGCCATCAATCCGACGCGCGGCGGCTGCACTTTCGCGGCAAATTGCGCGACCTCCGGCTCGAAATGGAGCACGAACCGCGTAACGATGGGCTATGGCGCAGAATCCGCGTCGATGCCATCCAACCCGAAGACAATTTGCAACTCGAACTTCGAAATCTCCATGAGACCGAGACCGGCCGGCTCGGATTTCAGATCGCCGCGGCCCTCGACGTCAAGTTCGACATCGTGCAGCAGCGATGGCTGTCCGGCGTGAAGCTGCTGGACGTATCGGCGCGGGGCCGGTGCCGGCCGATGATGGCCGTGGATTGCGACGCCGCCGCGCGTTGGGAACGGGGCGCATTGATTCCCGAGCTGGTCATCGACTGGCGCATTACTCGCGCGTATCTGACGTATGACAAGCTCAAGCTCGATCACGTGGCTGGCCTCGGCGGCGAGGCGGCGGAACTGATTGGCGACGCCGCTCAAGTTTTGATCCGGCAATGGAAACCGTCGATTGAGCGCGACCTGCTCGCCAAGGCCAGCGACGCCATCGTGAGAGCGGGACAGCAAAAGGAAGTGCGGCTCAGCCTGAGCAAGCTGCTGCAGAAATCGCCGTGAGCCACGCGAGGGCCGATTCGCCCCGGGCTTCGCCTTGCAAATTTGCTCGAGCCGCCCTAGGCTATGCGACCCGGAACCGGCCGGCGCCAGAAGCGGCGTCAACCGGAATCGGCAAGGAAGCCGCCCATGTCGCAGCCCATCTGGCGTTGGCCATTGATCGTCACCCTGGCCGCCGCGTTCCCAGCCCTGGCGGAGCCGCCGCCGTCGCTCAATGCTGCCCTGGCGGCGCAGGACTCCCTGCGTCGCGGCCGCGAACTGCTGAAGAAAGGCGATCCCATCGAAGCCGTCCGCGTGCTCGAGGAGCGCTTGCCGTTCATCGATGGCGATCGAGCGTATCTGGCGGCCTTGCGCGAAGCCTATGGTGAGGCGATCAAGAAACTGCAACTGGACCAGCGCGGAGACTCAGCAGCTGAGTACGAAAAGCGCCTGAAGATTCTCGACCGCGCGGCGGCGCCGGCTGCAGCGGAACATACGGGCTCCGCATCGCCGAACCCCAAGGCGGCCTCCGAGACCATCGCGGAAGCCGAGCAAGCGTTTGCCCGGCGCGATTATCGCGCCGCCCAGGACCTGTTCGCGCGCGCTTTCGCGGAATCGCCGGCCGTCGCCAAGAGTCACGCCGCGCCGTGGGCGTACTGCAAACTTTATGTCGTGCATCAACAGCTGCAGCGAGCCGTCCACGACATCGCCGCCGAAAAATTGGCCGACCTGGAGATGGAAATCTCCGCGGCCATGGGGCTGGCCGCCGGCGACGCGAAGCTCGACGCGCTGGGCCGCCAACTGCGCGACGAAATCCGCTCGCGCCGCGGCGGCGCCGCGGCCGTCGAGATCAAGTTCTCCGAGCGCGGCAGCGACGGCTGGGCCAAGGCCGAATCGCCCAATTTTCGCCTGCACCATGGGCTGGATCGAGCGCAGGCCGAGCGCATCGTGCGCGCGGCCGAGGCGGCCCGCGCGGCTGCCGCGGTCAAGTGGACGGAATCGACGCTGCCCACCTGGAACCCGCCCTGCGACGTCTACCTGCATCACACCGCCGCCGAATACGCCAAGGCCACCGGCAAGCCGGATTCGTCTCCTGGGCATGCCACGTACCAGGTCAAGGGTCGAGCGGTTGTTCGCCGGCGGCTGGACCTGCGGGCGGATGATCTTCATGTCACGACGATCACGATCCCGCACGAGACGACGCACCTGGTGCTCGGCGACCTCTTCGCGGAGACGACGCTGCCGCGCTGGGCCGATGAAGCCATGGCCGTGTTGGCCGAACCGCGAGATCAGTTCGAACGCTACACTCGGACTCTGCACCGCTGCCGCGCCAACGGCGAACTCGTCCCGCTCGCGCAGTTGTTCCGTCAGGTGGATTACCCGAGCGCGCCCCAGATCACCGCGTTCTATGTGGAGAGCGTTTCGGTCGTCGATTTTCTGGTCCGCGAAGGCGGCGCTCTGACGTTCGTTCAGTTCCTCCGCGATGCCAATCGCAATCTCGAGGCGGCTTTGCAGAAGCACTACCGCTGCCGCGACGTGGCGGAGCTCCAGGATCGCTGGTTACGAAAGACCTTCGCGGCGTCCGATGCCCGCGGTTCGTCGCAACCATAACCGTGACAGCGAAGCGCCGAGGCGCGAAGACAGAGGAATCCAGCCGACCCTCCGTACTGTTCTGTGTCTCAGCGGAACACGATCGTCGGCCGACTTCTCTTCAAGCCGACAATTCGTATCCTGTGGCTCGCAGTTGTGAATCCCACCTGTTCGAGTATTGAACCGTGGATCAAATCGGCTTCCTCACCCGCGCGCTCATCGTCGTGCTGGCGGCGATCGGCTTCGCTTTCGACATTTATGAATTGTTGATGCTGCCGCTGATCCTGCGGCCGGCGATCCTCGAGCTCGGCGGCATGGCGCCGACCGATCCCGGCTTCGGGGCCTTCGTCAGCCAATGGCGAGCGCTGATGTTCTACGTGCCGGCCGCGGCTGGCGCGGTGTTCGGCCTGCTCGGCGGATATCTCACCGATCGCCTCGGCCGGCGCCGCGTGCTCACCTGGAGCATCCTCCTGTATTCGGTGTCCGCATTTCTCGCGGGGTTTTCCACGTCGCTGCCGATGCTGCTGGTCCTGCGGTCGACCACGTTCATCGGCGTGTGCGTGGAATTCGTCGCCGCGATTGCGTGGCTGGCCGAATTGTTCCCGGAGCCGAAACAGCGGGAGAAGGTGCTCGGCTACACGCAGGCCTTTTCCTCTTTCGGCGGTCTGCTCGTCGCCGTGGCAAACTCCCTAGTGATTTCGATCGGCACCCAATTGCCCGCGATTCGGATTCCCGAAGCGCTGAGTTTCATCGGAGCGATTGCGCCGGAGCACGCTCATGAGCCTTGGCGCTATACGCTGATGTCGGGCCTGATTCCGGCGTTCCCGCTGCTGATCATTCGGCCGTTCTTGCCGGAATCGCCGGCGTGGCAGCGGAAGAAGGAAGCCGGGACGCTGAAGCGGCCGAGCCTCGCGGAGCTGTTCACGCCGGCTCTGCGCCGCACCACGATCGTCACCACGATCCTGTTCGCCTGTGCTTACGGCGTCGCCTTCGGCGCCATCCAGCAGATCCCGGAGATCGTGCCGGGATTGGCATCGGTGAAAGAGCAATCGAAGGGATTGCCGCCGCCGCGGGCCCGGGAGATCGAACAGAAAACGGCGTCGGATTATGTAAAGGTGCAGGAGGTCGGCGGCCTGACCGGGCGGTTCATCTTCGCCGCAATCGCCGGCTGGGCCATCGCGCGCAGAACCCTGCTGCGACTGTTCCAGGTCCCGTCGCTGTTCATCGTGCCGGCGGTGTTCTACTTCTTCCTCGCGGTGGAAAACCGCGAATTCGCCCGCATCGATCTGACGGCGTTGCGCCTCGGCACGTTGCCGATCACGACCGTCTCGATTGGAGTGTTCCTGGCGGGGTTGCTGACCGTCGCGCAATTCAGCTTCTGGGGTAATTTTCTGCCGCTGGTGTATCCACTGCACCTGCGGGGAACAGGTGAGAGCTTTGCGGCGAATATCGGTGGACGGCTCTTGGGAACAGCGTTCGCCGCGGTCACCAGTCTCCTCGCCGTCCAGCCATTCATTCCCGGCGAGAGCCTGCCGGCGAAGTTCGCGTTTACCTCGGCTGCGGTGGCGCTGGGCGTCATCCTGGTTGGATTGCTGGTGAGCCAGTTTCTCCCGGAGCCGCGCCCCGAACTCGAGTAGGTCGGGCCGGCCGCCCGCGTTCGACCTGGTTTTGCCGTAAAATGTCTCCATGGACGAACCGTTGACGGCCTGGGATATACTGGGCCTGCTCAGTATCCCCGCGCTCATCGCCTTGAATGGATTTTTCGTTGCTTCCGAATTCGCCCTCGTGGCGCTGCGGCGAACGAAGGTCGAGGAGATGGTGCAGCGCGGCGTGCGTCGCGCCAAGGCGGTGGAAGCCGCGACCGAGAACCTCGATCGCTCCATCGCTGCCACGCAACTCGGCATCACAATCGCGAGCATCGTCCTGGGCTGGATCGGCGAGCCGGCGCTGGCGCGGCTGATCGAACCGCTGTTCCGCGCCCAGACCATCCTGCTGCACACCGCGTCCACGACCATCGTGCTCTTTCTGATCACGTTCATGCATGTCGTCTTTGGCGAACTGATTCCCAAGTCGATCGCCATCCAGAAACCGGAAGGCACGTCGCTGTGGATCGCCAAACCGCTGAACGTGTTCATCCGGTTGGCGCGGCCGCTGATCGCCCTCATGAACGGATTCAGCAACTGGCTGCTGCGCTTGGCGGGATTCGAACCGGCCAGTGCCGAGGAATCGGCGCACTCGGTCGAGGAGCTCCGACTGTTGATCGAGGACACCGAAGAGGCCGGCATCCTCGACGAAGATCAGGCCGAGTTTGTGCAGAACGTCTTCATGCTCTCGAGCAAGACCGTGCGCGATTGCATGGTGCCGCGCGACAAGATTGCGGCGCTCGAGATCACCACGCCGCCAGACAAAGTCCTCGAAGCGGTCCGGAGCGGCGCCCATACGCGCATGCCGGTCTACGAGGGCGAACTCGATCATCTGGTCGGCATCGTCAATACCAAGGACCTGTTCTATCTGTTCAGTCTGCACGGCGTGATCGTGCTGGAAGACGCGATCTATCCGGCGACGTATCTCGATCCCGGCGAATCGATCGCCAATGCCCTGCGACTTCTGAAAAAGTCGCACAAGCCGATGGCAATGGTCCGTGACTCCGACGGCCGGGTCGTCGGCATGATCACGCTCGAAGACATCATTGAAGAGATCGTGGGCGACATCGAGGACGAGCACGATCGGCCGGTGCGAAAAATCCGTTGGCGGCGTCGGCCGGCGCCGCGCAAGGTGGAGTCGTCAACGGAAGCCATCAGCGGCGCAGCAACCGGGCGCAGAGAATCAATGCGCCCAGCCCAATGACGACGTTGGCTGCCCACAGGCCGACCGCCGCGGGCACGCGGCCCTCCTTGGCCAGGTTCAGGCCGCTCAGCAACAGCGGATAATACGCCGCAATCGTCGGGAGAAAGCAGGAGACAAACGCGCTGAGATAGTCCGCGCGGCTGAACCAGATGCCGACCGGCGCGCCCACCAGGGCGAAAACCAGACAGCCGAACGCCAATGCGGGCCGCAGTTGCAACTCCACCTCGATCTGCGTCTGCTCACGGATCTTCCCGAGGTGCAGGTTTTTCCAGGCGAGCGCCATTTCGGTGGCGTCGCGCGGCGTCAACTTGGCGTTGGGCGGCAACGGCGGCGGGTTCCGCGCGTACTCGTCGGCTTGCTGAATCTCATTGACGATCTCGATGCGCCGATTCAGCAGTTCAGTCCACGTGAGGTCCGTGGGCCGGCGCATGTAATCGGCGCCGAGGAATCCTTCCGGCAGCGGCATCGGGTAGCTGGGGTCGGTCGCGTTGCTCGTGAAGCCGTCGGTTTCGCCGTAGGTCGAGACGTAAGACATATCGGCCCGCAGCATGTTGCGCGCGGGATCGTAATGGATCTGCGCCTCCCGGGCGCGGGCGACGGCGCGGTAGCCGCCCTTGACCTTGTCGCGCTGCTTGAAGATGACGTCGATCAGCCGCCGGCCCTGGACCTGCCGCACCCACATGGCGTAGTCGAACCTCGGGTGCCGCAGGCAGCCGTGCCGCTTCAGCAAACCATACAGGTACTCTTCCACGTCGCTGAGGATCTGAGTTCGAAGCTTCAAGTGCGAGGTGGGAATGAAGTGCCAATAGAGAGCGAACGTGACCGCCGTCGAGATCGCGCCGAGAAGTATCGCCGGCATGACGATCCGGGCGAGATGCACACCGGCCGACTTGATGGCCGTCAGTTCGTTGTCGTGGGCCAACCGGCCGTAGACCACGCAGGTCGCGAACAGCGTCGTCGATGGCAGCGTGTACGGCAGCATGTTGGGCACGAGCAGTGGTATCACGATGAGGATCTGCGACGGGGCCAGTCCGCGCTGCGTCGCCTCGGCGACGAGACCCGCCAGCAGAAACAGCGCGGTCAACGTCATCAGCGCGAGCGCGAAGACGCGGATCAATTCCGCAAATATCCGGCGCTGGATGATGGCTCCCGGCATGTCAATTTCCTTTGAGCCGTGGTGTGAACGATTGAGGCTGCCGCACGGCCGCGTCGCGCCATTTCTGCACGCGTTCGAGCCATTGCTTCATTGGTTCGACGAGGACCGGCGCCGGTTCGGCCGCGTAGTCGATTGCGCCGCCGAGCCGACCGCGGGCCGTGATCTTCAAGAGGTTCTTGCTCAGCCACGGCGGGATTTCGCGCAGACCGGACGGCAGGAGTTGCACGATGTGGCCCCAGACGGCGTACAGGTCGAGCCGCAGGTCGCTGCCGTCGAGATTCACCCGGCCCGACCCTCCGAGGCTGATCGCGCGGCCGATCAGATCGAGGCGTTCAATCTCCGCCTGCCGACCATGGATCGCCAGATCGGCATGCGCTTCTTCGAACGCGACGCCGTCCGGCGATCGCAGCCCCAAGACCTTCAGCATGTCGAGAAGCGCCGGCAGGTTGTATAACCGGCCGTCGGTGACGTGAATCGCCGCGCGGCCTTCCATTTCCTCCGCGCGGGCGCTGGCGCCGTTCAGATAGAGTTCCGCCCGCGCCGTCCCGGCGAGTTGATCGTGGTTCAACCCGTTGTGCCGTGCGAATTCGGCCAGCGATGCCCCGACGGCCTTGAAGTCCAGCCGATACTGAAGTCCCGCCGCAAAGCCGATACCGGCTTCACCAGCAACCTGCCCGCCGAACAGTTGCGCTCGGATGTCGCGGAGCTTCAATTCGTGCGGTGCGGCCGAATCGATGGACGCCCGCGCATGCACGGCCGAGATCGGCTGGCCAAAAATCGCGGCGCGCTCCAGCGCGATGTGACCTTCGAGCAGTTCGATGCCATGTCCGCGGTATCGGCCGGCGCAGGCCGCCTCGCCGGTCACTCCCTCCCAATCGACTCCGGTGCGCAACGATGCGTCCGCCATGGCGACGCGACCTTTCCAGTAGAACAACGGCGGCCCGCCCGGGCCAGGCAGGCTCGGCGGTTGATCAATGATCAGCCGATCGAGGCGCACGGACAGATTGCCGCGGAGCTCCAGCGCCCGGCAGACGGCTTGGATCGCGCGCGGACACGCCTGAATGAGGTCGGCATCGACGGGCAACGGGTCGGCCGAGATGCCGGCGACGTCAGCCCAGTAGCCGCCGTCGCGAAACGCGATCGATCCACCCGCGACGCGAATGGTGCTCATCCCGTGCCGCGCCTGGAGGTTTTCAAACTCGACGCGCGTGCGTGTGACGACAATCGCGGCCACGAGATCGTGAAGCGCGAAGGGAAAAAACGTGGGGCGGACAGCGGCGCCGCGCGGCGCGACGCGCAGCGTAAACTCCGGCGAGCGATCCGGATGTTCCACGTGGGCGAATTGAGCGTCGAAATCCATGCGACCGGCCGGCGCCAGCATGTCCCAGATCGGACGCAGGCGCAATCGGCTGAAGGCGTCGGCCAAAGCAGCATCGAGCGGAAACTGTTCGCCGTGCACTGCCAGGTCGAGGCGCGTGCCCGCCGGCGTCGGTCGGGCCGAACCGTGCAGCGTGACTCGTCCGCCGTCCCGTTCGCCGCGAACGTCGGAGAACTCAAAGCGCGTTCCGTCGGCGTCGCCGGGAGGCGCCAGGTGAATATCGAGCAACCCGGACAGGCGCGTCAGCGGCGTGGGAAACACGTCGTAACACATCGTCGCGTCCCGGACGCGAACGTGATAGTGCTGGGTCGGGTGCGCCGCGCCGCTTGGGCGGCGAATTGTCGCCGAAATGTCGCAGCGGCCCGTCGGATGAAACGATCGCGTGATGTTCTGGAATTTCGCGGGCAGCGCTTGGATCAACGCCTCGTCGATCGGCATGCCATCACCCAGAAGAACGTATGAGTATTCGGCGGTTGGTCCGGAACCATGCACCTGGCCGCGAATCGTCACCGGCCGATCGAGGCTGCCCTTGGCCGTCAGGTCCACTTCGAGCCGCTGCGTTTGCACCGACGACCAATGCCATTGCAACTGACCGCCGACGTCGGTCAGCGGATACGGGAATGATTCAAATCGGAACCGCATGCCGCGGGGCACGAGGTCGATGTCGGCGGACCACGCCGTGCTGGAGCGCTCGATCTTGCCGCGGACGTCCAGCGGCCCCGTTGGCGCGAATCGCTGGCGATAGATCGTCAGCGCGGACGGCAGGAAGTCGAAGAGTTGCGGAGTGACGTTCAATCCGTGAATCGAAAAGGCGATGGTCCGCACGCGATCGAGCCACGACGCGCGGACCAGCTCCGACGGGAGAGCATTGGGCAGCCCCGTCGGTTCGCTCGACGGCGCCGGACCGACTGCCGGCAGCGCGTCGAGTTGCGCGGAGGCCGCGAGGCGCGTGCCGCCAGCCGAGGCGGTCAGCGATTCAATGGTCACGTCGCCGTCGACGCATCGGACCCCAGCGTTCAGATGATCGAGAGGAAAGGGAAGAGAACGATGAACGAGCCGCCCGTTGCGGAGTTCGAGATGGACGGCGTGCCGGCTCGATGGCGCGTCCCCGCCGCGATAGGCAACGTCGACGTGCAAGCGCGCCTCGCCGCCAAGAGCCTGAACCGGCTCAAACAGTTCGGGCGCCATGCGCGCGAGTTCGCGGAGCACGACTGGACCCAGCGAAATCGGCGCGAGATCCAGCGACGCCGCGAGCACCTGATCGCTGCGGCGCCACGAACCGCGCGCGGCGATCGGGCCGAACGAAGTCGCGGCGCCGCGCAGATCGAACTCGAGCACCGCCAGAGGGTGGTTCAGAAGCGATCCAGTGATGTCGCGCACTTCCAGGAGCCGCGGCGTCCAGCCGCTGCGCTGCGCCTCGCCGAAGTCGATGACGGCGGAGCCCTGGGCGATCTCAAAAATCGGCACGGGATCTTCGGGGCGAACGGGACCGAGCACGCCGGCGAGGTTCCACCGGCCGGCGGCGTCTCGCGCCACCGTCAGCCGCGGACGCTCGAACTTAATCTTGCGAATGACGAGCCGGCCCCGGCCGAGCTGCTCCTTGTCGTGATAGATCACGCCGGCCGGCACGTGGAGAAACGGCGTCTGACTCGGATCGTCGCGCCGGTACAGCGTCAGGTTGCTGAAGACGATGCCGCCAAGCAGCCGTAACTGAGCCGAGCCGAGCGCCACTTCCGCGCCGACGAATCGCTGCCGCAACTGCGCGATCACCTGCTGCCGAACGGCGGACGCGCTCGTGGTCTGATGCACCACCCACCCGGCCGCGATCAAACCCGCGACCAGAGCCGTCAGAATTCCACGATCGATGCGCCGGCGCCACTTGGCCATGAACCGTCCCTGGTCACGCGCGGCGCGGTCCGCTCGCGCCGGATTGGGGGCTATAGGTAGTTCTCCGTCATCCGTCAATCGCAAGTAAGGCCGGGCCGGCTGCGCAAACCACGCATGGCAAGCAAGGTGGGAATTCGGCGGAAAACGGCTCGCCGGCTCGATCAGCAGCCGGTACGTATCGTCAGTTTCATTTGCTGAGCCGCCTCGGCGCCGACCGGCTTGCACCGCAGGGTCACGCCTTTCGCTTCGAGTGTAACCGTCGTGAACGAGGGCCGAAACTCGCTGAGATGATATCCTGGCGCCTTGAGTTCCGCGAGAAACTGATTGCGATTGTACAAAGCCGAGGGGAAGACAATCTCGTGCCAGGGGCCGAGATCGTTCCAGCCGCGAAGTCCGCAGTGGAAATGCCCGTGCAGGAGAAGTAGCACCCGGTCGCGATGGCGGTCCAGGAGTTCGTACAGTTGCTTCTGTCCGTGCTCGGGCCGCACGTGCGCGCCGGAATCGGGGAAGCGATTGACGTGCGCCGGCACGTGCATCGCCAGGACGAGCCACAGCCCCCGACGCGACGCATCCTCGAACTGTTCCGCCATCCAGCGCAGTTGCGCCGGCGTCATGAAGCCGTGAATTTCACCGTAGCGGCTGTTGTTGATCAGAACGAAACGGATCCCGCGGTGGTCAAAGGCGGTATCGATTGCGCGGCGGATGTGCCGTGCGAATAGTTCCGGAGGATCGTGATTGCCGGGAATCTCATGGATCGGCTTACGCATGGTGTCGCGAATCCGACGGTACACTTCATACTGTGGTTCGCGCGCCTGATCGACGATGTCGCCGAGATGGAGGACGAGATCGCCGGCGGCGGCGTCGATTTCGCGCGCCGCCGCCCGCCACAGGCCCGGCGCGCCGGGGAACCCGTCGCGGCCGAGGTGCGTGTCGCTGACGACAATGAACGATACCGTGGGAATCGGTGTGGCCGCGGCGCGCAGCCGATCGGGCCAAAGCAGAGTGCTGCTCAGTCCGGCCGTCCAAGCCGCGAGCGCCTGCCGCCGCGTCCACGTCGATCCGCCCGATATCGCCAAGTTGAAATCCTCCGCTGCGACTCGCAGCATTGATTCTATGCGCCGGCCGCACTCGTCCGCTGGTCCGGTCATCGCCGCCGGGCCGATTACAATGACGCTCTCCGTTTCAGGTCGGGGGAAATCATGGCGTTCCCACTCATCGCACCGATCCGGCAGATGCACGATCAGCCGCGAATCGACGACGTCGCCGGCGAAACCCGCCGTGCGTGGCAGGACTCGAGCGTGCGGGGGCGCATCCGACCGAAGATGCGCGTGGCCGTCGGCGTCGGCAGCCGCGGCATCGCTCGACAGGCGGAAATGGTTCGCGCGACCATCGACGTGCTCCGCGAGTGGGGCGCGGAACCATTCGTCGTCGCAGCGATGGGCAGCCACGGCGGGGCGACCCCGGAAGGCCAGCGAGAACTTCTGGCCACCAGCGGCATCACCGAAGACGCACTCGGCGTGCCGATCCGAACCGAAATGGACGTCGTCGAAATCGGCCGTAACTCCCGTGGCGAGCCGGTCTGGTGGGATCGGAACGCATTGTCGGCCGATGCCGTCGTCACCGTTTCACGAATCAAGCCGCATACCGATTTCCGCGGCGACTACGAAAGCGGCGTCGTCAAAATGCTGGCAATCGGGCTGGGAAAGAAGCGCGGCGCGGCGGCGCACCATCGGTGGGGCGTTCCGGGCCTGCGCGACCTCATGCCGGAAACCGGGCGCATCGTGCTCGAACGCACCCCGTTTGTGGCGGCGCTGGCGATCATCGAAAACGCCGACGATGAGACGGCTTTGCTCCAAGTCGTTGAACGAGAGTCGGTGCTGACCGCGGAGCCGAAACTCCTCGACACGGCTCGCGCTCTGATGGGCCGTTTGCCATTCGACCAGCTCGACATCCTTATCATCGGCGAAATCGGCAAAAACTACTCCGGGGCCGGCATCGACCCGAACGTCGTCGGTCGATTGTTACTCGAGACCGCGCCAGAACCGCCGGCGCCGAAGATCACCCGCATCTGCGCGCTCGATCTGTCGCCGGAAAGCCACGGCAACGGGACGGGCGTCGGCATCGCGGACCTGATCACCACGCGGCTGCGGGACGCCATCGATCCGCATGCCACGCGCGAGAACTCCCTGACCGCGTGCTTCCTCTGGCGAGCGAAAGTGCCGTTGGCGTTTCCGACTGATCGGGATTGTCTCACCGCGGCCATCGAGACGTGCTGGCAGCCGCACCCCGAGGCGATCCGCTTGGCGATTATTCCCAACACGCTGGAATTGACGGATTTGTGGGTCAGTCCGCCATTAATCGAGGAGTCGGCGGCGCGGGCCGGGCTGGAGTCGATCGGCGACCCGGAGCCGATGCCGTTCGACGCGCAGGGCTGCTTGGATCAGGAGCGATTGTTCCCGCGCAGCTGGCGCGCCCGCCGTGCGGACCGACATCGGAATGCGCGTGCATAATGGTGAAGACGTTTATTCGTTCCCTTGCGGCAGTGTTGGCCGATGTACCCGATGCTTCTGAAGATGACCGGTCGGCTGGCAGTCGTCGTCGGCGGCGGCGACGTGGGGCTGCGCAAAGCGCGATCGCTCTTCGATGCCGGGGCGCGAGTGCGGATGGTGTGCCTGGAACCGTGCCCGGCGGACGGTCTGACGGGACGGCTGGAGTGGGTGCGGGAGCCGTTCGCCCCGCACCACCTCGACGGCGCGACGCTGGTTATCGCCGCCGGACCGCCGGAAGTCAACCGAGCCGTCGCCGAAGCCGCTCGGCAGCGCAACGTCCTTGTCAACGTCGCCGCCGAGCCGGAGCTCTGCGATTTCGTGCTGCCGGCGACGATCCGTCGCGGGGATTTTCTGCTGGCCATCGGCACGGGTGGCGCCGCTCCCAGCCTGGCGCAGCGCGTGCGGGAACAGCTTGAGCAGGCGTTTGACACGGCATTCGGCGAATGGGTCGAATTGCTCGCGGAACTCCGGCCATTGGTCCGCGAGCGGTTTCACGATCCGGACCAGCGAGCCGCGGTGCTGCACGCGCTGTCTGATTGGGCCTGGCTGGAGCAGATCCGAGAAGTCGGGTGCGATCAAACCCGGCTCGACATGTACGCCGCCCTGGACCGCTGGGTAGCCGAACTCCGCGCTTGACGGCCGACTCATGGCGGCGACGCCACTTCTCCGCCGTTGATCGAATTCAGAGCCTGAAACAGCGGGAACGGCATCGAGTCGTAGAGGAAGCGGACCGATCCGTCGGCGAGCAGGAAGTTCGCGCCGCCCGGGTGCCACGAGCCGAATCCCCAACCATTCTGAAGATACCGCGTCCCCGGCGTCGTCCCGGCGGGATAGTTGATGTGCCACTGCTCGTTGGTGACAATGCCGTGGCAGCACGAGTGCGTTCCCGAGCCCCAATACGGGCCGAACACGCTCAGAACGTGATCCTGCTTCGATTCGCCGACGGCGATCGTGTTGCTGAGGCCGTCGACAATGGCCATGATGTTCGCTGCGCCATTCGTGCCGAACATCCCGGCGATCGGCCCGCCGGGATAGCGCGGTGTCGCGTCGGTGTCCATGTAGCTGGCAAAGAGATAATTGCTCCGCCGGGCGCTCTGCCGGGAAAAGGCGTGATGGTAGACGAGTTCCTCGATCGGCGGATCCACCGTGTAGTCCGCGGGATGGCCGTAATCGTTGATGACCTCCGGCGGGTTGTGATCCGAGGGGCAGGTGTAGAGCTTGAGATACGTGCCGACGACCTCGCCGTTGTTTTCGGCGCGGCCGCCCAGCCGGGAATCGTCCTCCATGCCGGCGGAGAAGCAGGAGTAGCACGAGGGCGAGCGGTAATCGTACTTCCGGAACAGCGCGTCCTGCTCGATAAATGGCAGAAGGGCCACCCACCCGGTGTGGTTGTACACGCGGAAGATCTCGTTTTGATAACTGACTTCGGGCCCAACGTAATTGCTCTGCAAAATGGAGCCGGTGCCGGAGTGGATCTTGGCCGCGGGGAACCGCCCGTAGGCGTCGTGGAAATTGTGCAGCGCCAAGCCAATCTGCTTCATATGGGACTGGCAATTGGCCCGCTGAGCCGACTCGCGCACCCGCTGAATCGCCGGCAGCAACAGTCCGATCAACGTGGCGATGATGGCGATGACCACCAGCAGTTCGATCAGCGTGAACGCCCGGCGCGCTTGAAATCTCAACATGGCTTGCTCCGACCCTGTAGCGACGATTCAAATTTCGCTTGCGTTGGCCGCGGCGGGTCGCTTCCCGGCGTGATTCACGCCCCTTCCACTGCCGGAGTACACGGCAAATCCGGCACGATCAATCCAGGTCGCTTGGCGACCATCCGATGTCCACGATGCTGCAACCCGTGATGGCGTTGATGCCGAGCTGCCGGGCGCGCTCGACGACGTCGGGCGCATCCGCTCCGGGATTGAACCATACTTCGCGGGCCGGCTTCTGGGCGATCTCATCGAGCAGCGGCCGGAGCGTCGCCGGCGGCAAATAGATGCTGATGCGATCCAGCTCGCCGACAGGAATGTCGAGCACGGATCGAAACGCACGCAACCCCTCGATTGACGGAGCCGTCGGGTGGACCGGAAAGACCTCGCACCCGGCGTGGCGGTAGGCGCGAACCGCCTTATTGCCGAATTTTCCTCGGTCCCGACTGGCGCCGACGATGGCAATGGTACGGATCACGAATCGGCCGGAGCTCCGCGCAGCAGCGATCCACATGCGTGAATATTGTGGCCATGATTGTACGCCGGCGCATGAAAAAAGCCCGGCGCGCCGCCACAGCGCCGGGCCGCGGATCGACGGTACCGTCGTCAGCTCGGATTCGAGGCGTTCTTCGATGTGACGATCGGTTCATCGGCCGGCTTGCCGCCGTGAATCGCATCGTACACCTCCTGGCGATGCACCGGAACGTCGCGCGGCGCGACGATCCCGAGCCGCACCTTGTCGCCGCGAATCTCGACCACCGTCACCGTGATATCATTGTTGATCACGATGCTTTCGTTTTTTTTCCTGGACAGCACCAGCATCGTTGATTATCCTTTCCCAGGCCCGTGAGACTTCGCCTGACCGTCGGGTCCAATCGGTCGGACGTCGACCGACGACGGCGAGGTTGAGCGAGGCTCAACTCACTCGAAACGAACAGCGTAAAGCCCACGATCCGGCGGCAGCCGCGAGGTTGCGTTGCGCGCCGGGTTTCCCCGGACACCATGTCAGTGTAAAGGTGAGATTTTTTTCCGTCAAGCTTTCCGCATATCACTTTATGTTGATCAACCCCTCCGGTTGACCGTGCCGTTGCCTGTATCTGAAGCGATTTCGGCACGAATCATGCGGTGTTTGCCTTCCTGTGCAGATTGCCGAAATTCACCTCGCTGAATTCCCGGAAGCCTCCGTTCGCACGATCCGTTTCGGAATCGTGATCGAAAAAGTGGCGGCCGCGAGGGGCGTGGGTAGAAAAAGCTCTGACGAACTTCAGTCGGATCTGGCCGGCCGCGAAGCGTTCATGTCGGCATTCGCCGACACTTCGAGAGAAAGAACGATGTTGCGCAGCATTCTGGTCGGGCTCGATGAATCGCCTTACAGTCGGTGCGCGGTGGAGCTGGCGATTCGCTGGGCGCGCCGAATGGACGCGATTGTCGTCGGGCTGGGAGTGATTGACGAGCCGGCGATTCGTTCCCCGGAACCGTTGCCGGTCGGCGGCTCCGCCTACAAGGAGATGCGGGACGAGGCGCTGCTGGCCGATGCGCGCCGGCGCGTCGAATCGCTACTGAGCCAGTTCAGCCTGCGCTGTGCCGAGGCGGGAGTGGCGAGCAAGGTGCTCGAAGATACGGGAACGCCGGCTGCGCGCATTCTGCTCGAGTCGCAGCGCTACGACGTCATTATCCTGGGGCAGCAGACCTATTTTCAGTTCACCACTCAGGACACGCCCTGCCGCACGGTCTACGAGGTGCTGAAGGGAAGCCCGCGGCCGGTGGTCACCGCGCCGGAGCGGCTGGGAGATCCCGGCTCGGTGGTGGTGGCTTACGACGGCAGCCTCCAGGCCGCGCGGGCGCTGCAAGCGTTTCAAGCGCTGGGGCTGGCCGACGGGCAGCGCGTGCACCTCGTCAGCGTGCATACCGACGCCGCGGCCGCCACGGCTGCTACCGAACGCGCCGCCGATTTCCTCCGACTCCACGAAGTCGAGGCCGAACGGCACGTCGTGGTCGCGGATGGTTCGCCGGCGCGCGTGATCCTCGATCGCGCCGTGCAACTCAATGCTGGACTTCTGGTCATGGGCGCCTATGGCCGCTCGGCGTTCGTCGAGTTCTTTCTCGGTTCCGTCACGCGAACGCTGTTGGATGAGTGTCCGATTCCGATGTTTCTCTATCACTGATTTGCGCTCACGGCGTGGAATTGCCGAACTCGGGATCGATTCGCGACGTAATGAATGGTCCTGCGTTGACTCGCGCTCCCGGTTCCTCCTTCGCGTTGGACCTGCTGGATCCACCACGGCACACTGCCCATGAGCGAGGCGACGATGGCCAATCAAAACGAAATCAACCAGACGTGGCACACGCTGGCGCTGCCGGAGCTGCTTCAGCGCGTCGGTGGGGTTGAGGCTGGTCTATCGGGCTCCGAGGCGCGGGCCCGCCTCGAGCGATTCGGCCCCAACCGGATGCCGCACGAGCCGCCGCCGGCCTGGTGGCAGATCGCGCTGCGGCAATTCAAAAGCCCGTTGATCTACATTCTCGCGATCGCCGCCGTCGTATCGCTGATCGCTCATCCGGATGATCCGGTGGACGCGATCTTCATTGGCGCCGTGCTGCTCATCAACGCGGTCATCGGCGGGTATCAGGAATGGAAGGCGGAGCGCAGCACGCAGTCGTTGCAATCGCTGTTGCACATCCGCGCGTCGGTTCGTCGCGACGGCGAGATCATCGAACTGGACGCCGAAGACGTTGTTCCCGGCGACATCGTGTATCTCGAATCGGGAAACCGCGTGCCGGCCGATCTGCGGCTGTTGACCGCGCAAGGGTTGGAAATCGACGAGTCGTTCCTGACCGGCGAGTCGCTGGCCGTCACCAAGGATCCGGCGTGGACCGGCGACGCGAGCGCCAGTCTCGGCGATCGGCTCAACATGGCATTCGCCGGCGCCATCGTGGTTCGCGGGCGCGGCAAGGGCGTCGTCGTGGCGACGGGCTCCGCGACGGTCGTCGGGCAATTGGCGATCGACGTGATGTCGTCGGTCGGCGGCCGTCCGCCCTTGCTCGAACGGATGGAGAAGTTCACGCACGCGGTCGCCTATGCCGTCCTCGCTGCCGCGGCGCTGGTGATCATCGTCGGCGTCGCATTCCGCGGCTTCAGTCTGGGCGAGATGTTCATGTTCGGCGTCGCGCTGGCGGTGTCCGCGATTCCGGAAGGCCTCCCGGTGGCGTTGACCGTCGCGCTGGCGATTGCCACGACGCGCATGGCCCGTCGCGGCGTGATTGTCCGGCGCCTGGCCGCCGTGGAAGGGCTTGGCAGCTGCACGCTCATTGCCAGCGACAAAACCGGCACGCTGACATGCAACGAACTCACGGTGCGCGAAATCGTTCTGCCCGACGGCGCGGTGCTGCACGTCACCGGCGAGGGTTTTGCACCGGTGGGCGAAGTGCAGGATCGGGGCCGGGCGGTCCGCGGCGGCGAGCAACAAGCGCTGACGGCGCTGGTCACGGCCGGAGTCTTGTGCAACGAAGCCGATCTGCACGAGCGAGACGGCGCCTGGATCTGGCGAGGCGATCCCACGGACATCGCTTTGCTGGCCCTGGGCATCAAGGCGGGGCGGGCGCGGCCCGACGCACTGGCAAACCACGAATGGATCGGCGCCATCCCTTTTGAACCGGAGCGCCAGTTTGCCGCGACGTTTCATGCGGACCAGCACGGCCCGCGCGCGTTTGTCAAAGGAGCGCCGGAGCGCGTCTTGGCCATGTGCTCGCTCGGCAGCGACGTCGCGCGGAAGCTCCATCAGCAGGCGGAGGCGATGGCGCAGCGCGGCTATCGGGTGCTGGCGCTTGCCTCCGGACCCGCGCCGACTGATCTCGACCCCGCGGCGCCGCCCGAGACGCTGAGCGATCTGTCATTTCTCGGATTCGTCGGCATGATCGATCCGCTGCGCCCCGGCGCGCGCGACGCCGTGGCGGCCTGCCACGACGCCGGCATCACCGTTTGCATGATCACCGGCGATCATCCCGTGACGGCGCTGGCGATCGCGCGCGATCTCGGGTTCGCGGAGCGGCCCGACCAGGTCGTCTCCGGCCGCGAACTCGAAGGCCGATCACCCGAGCAACTCACCGAACTCATGAGCCGCGTGCGCGTATTCGCGCGGACGACGCCGCGGCAGAAACTGGAACTGGTCGAAGCGGCCCAGCGAGCCGGGCACTACGTCGCCGTGACCGGCGACGGGGTCAACGACGCGCCGGCCCTGCGACAGGCGAATATCGGCGTGGCGATGGGCAAATCCGGAACCGACGTGGCTCGCGAAGCCGCCGAACTCGTGATCACCGACGACAACTTCGCCACTATTGTCGCCGGCGTCGAGGAAGGCCGCGTCGCTTACGACAATGTCCGCAAGGTCATCTATCTGCTGATCTCCACCGGCGCGGCCGAGGTCATCCTGCTCACGTTGTCGGTTCTCACTGGGTTGCCGGACACCGACGAAGGCTGGGCGGTCCTGCCGCTCTTGCCGGTGCAGTTGCTCTGGCTGAATCTCGTGACCAACGGGATTCAGGACGTGGCCCTGGCGTTTGAGCCCGGCGAAGGCGACGTCCTCCGGCATCCGCCCCGGCCGCCGGGTGAGCCGATCTTCAACCGGCTGATGATCGAGCGCACGGTCGTTGCGGCCGTGGTCATGGCCGGCGTCTGTTTCGCGGCATTCAGCTGGATGATCGACGTGGCTGACATGGCGCCCGACTGCGCCCGCAACGTGCTGTTGCTACTGATGGTGCTGTTTCAGAATATCCACATCGGGAACTGCCGATCCGAGACCAAGTCGGCGTTTGCCTTGTCGCCGTTCCGCAGTCCGATACTGCTGGCCGGAGCCGCCACCGCCTTTTTGGTGCACGTCGCGTCCATGCACATCCCGTTCATGCAGCGGCTTCTGCGGGTCGAACCGGTCAGTGCCGGCACCTGGGTCGTGTTGATCGCACTGGCCACGACGATCCTCTGGGCGCTCGAGCTGCACAAGTGGTGGTGGGCGCGGCGCGCGGCGGCGGCGTGAGAGCCGCGGCTCACAACCCGGTCGTGTTCCGACGGCTCTGCAAATGGACGACGTGCATGGCGACCAACTGCGCCACCAGGACCGTAAGGAACAACTGCCCGATGACCGCCTCGAAAACAGTAAACAGCCGCGCGGCCGCGGAGATGGGCACGATGTCGCCATAGCCCAACGTCGTCAGTGTTGCGAAGCTGAAGTACACCGCCTCCATCGACTGGTTCGAACCGATCAGCATCGCTTCGCCGGGCGAAGGGCCTGGAATCGTTGAAAAGAAGCTGCGGGGGTTGAGCACGGACATCAGCGAGTAACCGACGGCCCAGCCGATGCCCAGCAGAAGGTAAACGCACAGCGCGGCGCAGAGGAGATTGAGAGTGACGTGCTGAGACAGAAAGATCAACGTCAGGAATACGACGACGGCGTATCCGAAAAACAGAATCGCGGCCAGGTGGCGCAGGATCTGTCCTCGCCAGTCGAACCACTCGGCCGGCAGAGCCCAAAGCACGATGGTGGTCAGCGACACGGCCAGCGCGGCGATGCGTCCGGACCACGTTCGGCTGACCGAAACGACGACGCCGGCCAGAACGAGCAAAAATAGGGAAATCCGCGTCAAGTGCGGCATGAGCGGCAGGCCTTCCTCGCGCAGTTCATCCAGCACGGGCAGCAGGGCGAAGAACACCAGCATGGCGCCGAAAAGGAAAACAAATCCGTGCCGCCGGACAACGGCGGTCCAGGCCGGCATGTGCGGACGAAGATGCGACGATGCGTGGCTGTGAGTCATCGTTCAGTATCCCGCGGCGGCGCCCGAATCCTATATGCGAATCGCCCGACTCGAACTATCAAGTACACCGAAGTCCGAGCGGATCATCCTATTCCGAATCGCCAGGGGTATCGTCATGAGCAGTCCCGGATCGAGTGCCCGCGGCTCGCTATTTCCCGTCCATCGATCGTGGAAAGTGGCGTTGGTGGTGGCGATCGTGATGCTGCTGCTGGCGCTGTTGGGCGTCGGATTGACGAGCGCCAATCGTGCCATCGCACCGACCTATTGGATGTCGCTGGTGCCAGTGTATGGAGTGCTGTGCGTGGCCGCGGCCTGGAACCGCATGCGTTTCGGTGAGGGCGCGCACCGGCTCGTACTCCGGCAGATCTTTCACTGGGTCGGTATTGCCGCGGCGCTGGCGCTCGAATTTTTCATCCGCAGCAGCAACGAAGAGAGCGGCAAAGCCGCGGGGTTCAACGCCTTGCTTCTGCTCGCCTTGGGCTGCTTCCTCGCCGGCGTCCACCTCGAATGGCTGTTCACGATCGTCGGCATTCTGCTGGCGCTGCTCCTGATCGTCGTGGACAACACGGATCAGTATCTCTGGCTGATCATGGCCATCGGGATCGTCGTGCTGATCGGCCTATTCTGGCTGATGCGAATACTGGCGCGGACGGTCGATCAGTCGAGCGGCCCGAGCCGGTGATCGATCGCGTCGAATCTCGTTGGGAGCGCCCATGAATCCCGTCGCCGCTTCGAGCGCGAAATCCGCGGATTCGCCGCCGCCGGCGCCAGCGCCGCGGCTGGCGCCTTGGAAGCGGCTGCTGATTTGGGGCGGTTTTCTCGGGCTGATCTATCTGGCCCGCGACTTTTTCTTTCTGGCCTTCATGACGTTCATGTTTTCGTACCTGGCGCTTAGTGTCGTCGGGTGGATCATGGGTCGTCTGCCAGTCGGGATGCGCCGACCCGGCGTGCGGCGGCTGGTGACGCTCGGAGTATTTATCGTCGCTCCGCTCGTGCTGGTCGCGCTGGGAGCGATCGTGGCGCCGCGGCTGATCGCGCAGGGCCAGCGCTTGGCCGGATGGCTCGGGCAACTCAATCCCGAAAACGAAGTCGCGCGGATGCTGGAGACGTACGTCGGTCCGGCCGAATTTCGCCGCGCCTACGGCGAGCCCGGCGATCCACGATACCAGAAGGCGCTCGACGAATTTCGCCGCACCGGCGAGCGGCACGTCGAGGAGTATCTTCAGTTTCCGGCACTCGAAGCCTGGCTCGAGGGCGCCTTCGGCCATCAGTTTTCCGACCATGAAGCCGCGCGGATCCGTTCAAAATTGCTGGCCGAGGGGACGAACAGCCAGGATTTTGAGCGCTGGTTTCTCACGGAAAAGTATGCTCGTCTCAAATCAGAACCGGCGAAGGACGACGTCGAGTTGGCCAAGCAAGCGGCGACCATGACCGGGCCGCAACTGCTGGCCCAGGTCCGACGCGATCCGACCGCGTTGGCCCGACTTCGAGATGAATGGATTCGGGACGCGGTGGAGCGCGGCATCACCGAGGCGAAACGATCGCCCGAGTACGAGGCTCAGTTTCGCAACTACTACGATCAGCAGCGCGAGCAGTCGCCGCAGGCGGTGCCATACACATTTGATCAGTTTCTGGCGTTGCAAAAAGTCCGGCCCAGCGGGCGACGCGCGTTCGGCGAGACGCTCGATCGGCTGATGCCCGGCGATGAAGCCAAGAATGACGCCAGCGTGGCGGCGGATTTCGAGGCCGCCGCCAAGCACGATCTGTTTCAGACTTGGTGGAGCACGAATTCCACGGCCAAGTTTCTACGGCACACGCTGGAATCGCGCCTGACCGGTGACGGAGCGGGCTGGATGAGCCGCGTGGCCAGCACGTTTCTCAACGTGCCGGTCGATCTCTTCACGGCGCTTTTGCTGTCGTTTTTCATCTGCATCGATTTCCCGGCGTTGAGGCGCGCGGGTCAGAGTCTGCGCGACACCGGGCTGCACGACGTGTACGACGAACTCGCGCCGGCCTTGTCGAGCCTGGCGCTGCTCATCGGCCGGTCGATGCAGGCCCAGGGATTGATTGCTCTGTGCAATGCCACGCTGATGTTCCTTGCGCTTTCGTGGCTCGGCGTGGAGCACGCGGCACTGCTCAGCGCCGCGGTGTTCGTCCTCTGTCTTGTGCCGACCATCGGCATGATGATTGCGTGGGTGCTCCTTGTGATTGTGGCGCTCGTGCAACCCGGCGGCGGCATCGTGTTGGCGCTGAAGGTGACCGGGGCCGTCGTGGCCGCCGTCGCGCTGGAGACGTTTGTGCTCAGTCCGCGGATTCTCGGCCGGCTGATGGAGCTCCATCCCGTGCTGATCATCGCCATCCTGCCCGTGGCTCATTATTTCTTCGGCGTTTGGGGACTGATCCTGGCGATTCCGGTGTCGGTCTACGTCATCCACGCGGTGATATTCAGGACCGATCTGCCGGGGGCTTCGCAGTATAAATTGGAATAATGCATGGCTGTGCCGCTCGACCGATGCGACCGGGGGCGGCCATGGCAGCGGTGACGAATCCGATTTCTCAAGAGCATCTTGTGGACGGTGTTTTCACGTCGGAGTAGGCAATAAACGAGCCGGGTTTTGACGATCCAACGAGGTTAATCCTCTTACCTCAATGACGGCCAGCCGACGTTCACGACGAATCTGCTCGACATTGGGCGGCCCAAGTCGAAAGCCGCCGAGCCATTGCCGGCCGGCGATCACACCATCGTTTTTTGACTGGACGATGGAAGCCATGAGAAGCCCGGTCGCGCGCGGTGGCGCTGAGACGCAGCGACAAATCAGCATCGCCCACGGCGAGTCCGGCGTGTCGCGGGACGCCATCATGGAGTTGAAGCAAAAGCCGGCCAACTAGCGGGATCGGTGACGAAGCGAGGTCGTGAAAGATCGAATCGTTCAACGGAGCCTGGCGCCCGAGCCGGCAAACATAAACGCATGCTGAACTCTCCCAATTGGTTTTCGCGTCTCATCGGCGTGCCGTACAATCCTCGGCCGGACGAGCGACCGTTCCTGGAGCGGTTGACGTCGCAAGAATCCGGCGGCGTGACGGTGTCGGTGGCCGTGCTGGACGACCGCGAGAGCGAGCGATACTTCGGCGTTCGCATGGCGCGGAAGGGGATTCAGCCGGTCTGGCTGGAAGTTGCCAATCGCAGCCGGCACTCGTATCGATTGCGTCTTGCGAGCATCGACCCGAGCTACTTTCCACCTCTGGAAGCGGCGTACATCTGCCATTTCCGATTGACTCGGCGCATCCTCGAATTCGGCGCCATCGCCTTGTTGTTCATCCACGTGTTGCTCTTGTTGCCGTTCAAGTTGTGGGGCGCGCACCGGGCCAATCGGCTCATGGACGCGTTTTTTCAGGAGCAGGGCATCGGCTGGGGGATCGTCCGGCCGGGCGAATCGATTTCCGGATTTGTCTTCACAACTTTGGCGGAGGGGACCAAGCGATTCACGGTCAAGCTGATCAGCAGGGACGATGCGCTCTCTTTCGATTTTGCCGTGCCCGTGCCGGGACTGCACATCGACCACCGGAACAAAGAACTGGACGCGGCGTTGGCCGATTCCTCGGCCATTGACTGCGACGAGGCGACGCTCCGCGATCATCTGACGAATCTGCCGCCGGCGACAACGAACGCGACCGGAGCCCGCACCGGCGATCCGCTCAATCTGGTGATTGTCGGCCAGTTTGATGACGTGATGGCCAGCTTCGGGGCCAGTTGGGACGAGACAGAGGCGATCACGCTGGCGTCGTGCTGGCGGACGTTCAAGGCGTTCACGCTCGGCCGACCGTATCCCTATTCGCCGGTCAGTTCGCTCTACCACGACGGCCGAAGCCAGGATTTCGCCTTGCAGCGGGCGCGGGAGACGATCAACGAGCGGCTGCATCTGCGTTTGTGGCTGTCGCCGTGGCGGCTGGCGGGCCGGCCGGTCTGGGTCGGGCAGATCAGCCGCGATATCGGCGTGCGATTCACGTGGCGCACTTGGAATCTGACGACGCACAAGATCGATCCCGACGTGGACGACGCGCGGGACTACGTGCTCGATTACCTGCTCGAAAGCGGTCGGGTCGAGCGCGTGGGCTACGTCGGCGGCGTCGGTTCGGTCGAGCGGAGTCATCCGCGACACAATTTGACCGGCGATCCCTACTTCACCGATGGATTGCGCGCAGTCGCCGTGGTTTCGGGTTCTCGCACATCCCCGGGTTTTCTAAACTGGGTTTAGGATCGATCAGTCCATTCGGAGCGGTTATGGACCACAAGCAGCAGCATCACGAGCACCACCGCCACGAACGCGAACTGAAAAAGCAGCGCGAGCACGAGTTCGAGCGGCGGCAAGAACAGAACACCTGGCCGATCCATCCCAAGTGGCTGCTCGTGATCGCATTTGGAGCCATCCTCGCCTCGGTTCTGGTTTGGACGTTCATCGTTTGGTAGCGCTGAATCGCCGGTGGGCAGCCTCCCTGACCCGGCACACCGGACGTAACGGAACATCCCGCCGACAGAGAATGGATCGGTGATTTCCGTCATCATTCCCGTGTTGAACGAATCGCCGACGGTCGCATCGGTCGTGGAGTTTGCACGCACCTCTCCCGGCGTCACGGAAGTGATCGTCGTGGACGACGGGTCGATCGACGGCACGCCGGAGTTGGCGGCCGAGGCCGGCGCCCGTGTCGTCACCAGCACGCTCCTGGGCAAGGGCGCGTCGATGGAGGACGGCGCCTGGTCGGCTCACAACGAGATTGTGTTGTTTCTTGACGGCGACCTGTCGGGCCTGGCGCCGGATCTCGTCGCCAAGATGACGGCGCCGCTCGCGGCCGGAACGGCGGATTTCGTGAAAGCGCGATTTTCGCGCCGCGCCGGCCGGGTCACGATGCTGACGGCGCGGCCGCTGCTCATGACGTTTTTCCCCGAGCTGGCTCACATCGAGCAGCCGCTCGGCGGCATCGTGGCGACGCGCCGCTCGCTGCTGCGGAATATCCGCCTGGAGACCGACTACGGTGTGGATGTCGGGCTGCTTCTCGACGTGGCCGCCACGGGAGCGCGGATCGAGCAGGTCGATATCGGCCGAGTCGAACACGACAGCCAATCGCTCAGCATCCTCGGCGACATGGCGATGCAGGTCGTGCGCGTGATTCTGGATCGGGCCGCGCGCTATGGCCGGCTCGAACTCCAGCAGGTGCGCGAAGTCGAGGAGATCGAACGCCGGTCCCAGGCCGAACTGTCCGTGATCCTGGAACGGCTCGGGCAGCCCGAGCGGCTGGCGCTCTTTGACATGGATGGGACGCTCTTACGCGGCCGATTCGTCGTCAACCTGGCACAGCGGACCAACAAGACCGCCGAGTTGAACGAACTGCTGGATCATGCGGAGATTCCCGCCGACGAGCGCACGCGGCGGATCGCGATGCTGTTTGCTGGCGTGGCCAAGACGGTGTTTGAGGAGGCAGCGCGGAGCATTCCTCTCTCACCCGGAGCCGCCGATCTGATTGTCGCCTTGCGAAAAGCCGGGTATCACGTCGGCATCGTCACGGACAGTTTCCGGGCTGCGGCCGAGATCGTCCGCCGCCGCGTGTTCGCTGATTTTTCCATTGCACACATGATGCGCTTCCGCAATGGGATCGCGACCGGCGAAGTCACTCTGTCTCCGGCGATGAAACACGCCAATGGTTGCAAACTGCATTCGCTGTGCAAGCTGAACGTGCTGCTCCACCTCTGCGATCAACTGAATCTCAGCCCGGAAAGCGTCCTGGCGGTCGGGGACAGCGACCCGGACGCCTGCATGCTCCGTGCCGCGGGCGTCTCCGTCGCATATCAGCCGAAAACGCCGGCGCTGGAGGCGGCCGCTCAGCACGTCGTCCACGGTCCGATGACAGAAATTCTGGCGTGGATTGGAGAGGATCAATCCCACCGATTCTCGTCCTGGACGCCGACCCCCTGATCATTCAGGACGTTGCCTTTTTCACCTCCGGGTGGTCCAAGAGATACTTCCGGCGTTGCTCGGCGAAGGCTCGAATGTTCATGGTTTGACCGGGGCGACGCCGCTCCGGAGGGCCGGCTTCCGCGGAAGGTTGATCCGACGTGACACGCTGAAACTCGGCGAACGAATCGAGTTTCCGAGTATCCGCTTCGACTTCCTTTTCGATCAACTCGCGGCACTGCTTGACGAACGGTCCGAGTTTGTTCCAATCGAACGATCGCTCCGCAATCGTCCTGATGTTGCGCAAGTACTGATCGCGCCATGCGGGAACGGCGAGGAGTTTGCTGCGGAGCGGCTTGCGTGCATCGTCGAGTCCGATGAGTGGGTCCAATTCGACGCCACGGACCGCGGGCATAGCCGATCCGCCGGGTCCGCCGGGTCCGCGGCGTCCGCCCGGGCCGCCGGGCCCCCCGGGACCCGCAGCGCCCGGTCGTCCGCCGGGGCCGGGCGGTCCACCGGGACCGCCGATCATCGCCGCCGGGCCGCGCTCCTTCATCTCCTGAAATTGGCGCTTCTGGTCCGCGGTGAATATCTGCGCGAGGCGGGCGTCGACTTCCTTCTGCAATTCGGCGACCCGCTTTCGCTGATCGTCGTTCAGATTCAATGCGTCGCGCAATGGATCCGGCAGTATTTCTCCCGGCGCCGGCATGCGCAGCACCATGCCGCCGGGCCCGCCCATGGCGAACATCATCGGTCCGCCCGGCCCAAAGCCGGGACCCTGCGGCTGGCGAAAGCACTCGTTCATGTCGTGCGGCATGATGTGGAATTTCCCCTGCTCGTCGAGATAGAGCGAATAGTCGCCGCCGCGGACCCAATATCCATCGCAATTGATGACGGCGTTGTCCAGCGCCAAGAACCACAATACGCCGTCGATGTCGAGCATCGGCGCCAATGCCTCCGGTAACCTGTCCGGCGGCGTCTGATTGAGCGTCTTGCACAGTTTGACGAGCGCCTTCCAGGCCTTGTCGTTGTCGCCGCCCTTGATTTCGTAGCGCCGCTGATACGCTTCAATGTCGTCGCCGATGTACTCGAGTCCGCTCCCGCCGCCCGGCCCGGCCGCGACTTTCCACCGTGAGCCCTTCCGCGACTTGAAGTTCTCTTCCAGAAACTCCTTGTCGAACTGCTGCGCGTTCGTGTATACGCCCCAGCTTGCGCCATTGATCACCACTTTGGCAAAGTTGGCCTTCGGCGCCGGGATGTACTGCCGGGCGATGTGCGAATAGAGCACCGTGCTCATGAACGTGGCATCGTCGTGAGAATTGAGCAGGTTCAGCGATTTCGCGCCGTACAGTCGCTGCTTTTTGTCCGCGTAATCGAGGGCGATGCCGAGCGAGCGCTTCGCCCCGGCCGGCACGCCGAAATACGACGAGTTTCCGCGGAAGTGGACGCCGACGTTCGGGTATTTCTTGCCGTCGACGATCAACGTCGCGGGGATTTCGACGTCGGTGTGATAGAAATCGGCGAGAGCGGCCTCCCAATCGTCGTCTTCGAACTCGAGGAAGAAGGTGCGCAGGATGGCCGGATCGTACAAGGGGCGATCGGGGTAGACCGCGGCGTCCTTGATCTCGACGCGCGGGCCCGGCCGAGTTGGCTCGGATTCACCCCGGAGCGGTCCGAAGCCGCGGGGGCCGAATCCGCGCCCGGAATTCTCGCGCTCGGATTTGAGAAAGGCGCGAGCCGCGGCGCGCTCGTCCTTGTTCAGCCGGCCATCACCGTCCTTGTCGAATCGCTTCAGGATTTTGCGATGCTGGCCCATCGGGCCGCCAATCATTACCGCTCCCGGACCGCCGGGAGGGCCGGGTGGCGGGCCATCCGGAGGCTGCGTGATTGCCGCGCGCGGATCGAGCACCAGAGTAAACCCGGAACAGAACAACACGAGAGCTGTGGCGCGCATGGCGAGAACCTCGTGGGACGATCGGCTGATAGACAAAGACCTGCACAGCTTCTCTAACACCGGCGACGGCCGGTCGGCTACACCGGCTCATGAACTTTTCAGAATCGAACGTTCCGTGAAGGGCCGCGCTTTTCAGTTGTTTCCCGTCGCAATTTCAAATAAGCTTTCAGAATCGTCATCCGCGACGTCGGCTCGGTCCGCTCGCGGATTTGTAGTCCCAGCGCGGCTCCGGCTCGCTGGCTTTATCGCTGTTGGCACTTTCATTCTGCGAGGATCTCAGCATGGCGACGCGAAAACAGAACCGCCGTCGAATCTTCCGGTTCACGACGGCCACCGCGAACACCCGGGCATCGCGGCCCAAGGCTCGGCTCAACGTGGAGAATCTGGAATCGCGCGTCACTCCCGTGCGGATCGGTTCGGGGTACTGGGACATGATCCGGTCCGGCGGTCCTGCCGTCGTCGTGACGCCGCCGACGTCCGCGCCGGCCAGCACGGCGGCCTGGACGCGGCTCGACTCGGTCCCAGCGGCGCCTGAAGGCAAAGTTTCGTACCTGGGACTCAATCAATTCATTCCCTTGTCGCTCAATTCCGCCGCGATCAATGCGGTGCTCGATCTCGCGCCGCCGGAAGCTCAGGTGGCCGCGCCGGACAGCAGCGTGATCCTGTCGCTGCCGAACCCATCCGGCGGCATGGATCGGTTTCGCATCGTGACGGTCCCGATGCTGGCGCCAGAGCTGGCCGCCCAGTTCCCCGGCATCCGCACGTTTCGCGGGCAGGGCATCGACGACCCCGCGGCGACGCTGGCGGCTGACTTCACCTATCAGGGCTTCCACGCCCAGGTGCTGTCGCCGAACGGCTCGTGGTATATCGATCCGTACTACCATCTCGACACCAGTGTTTACGCCAGTTACTACCGGAGCGACATGGCGCCGCGGGAGCCGCAGCCGTGCCTGCTTTGCCAGGGCGCGGGTTGCGGCGTGTGCCAGGACGCCGAGATCGCCGCGCTCATGGCCCCCGCGGTTCCGGACAAGACCGAGCCCGATCCCGAGTTCGGACTGATGCGCAGCGGCACACAACTGCGGACGTATCGAGCCGCCGTCGCCGCGACTGGCGAATACACGATCTTCCATGGCGGCACGGTTGCAGCCGGCCTGTCGGCCATCACCACGGCGATGAACCGCGTTTCCGGCGTCTACGAAGTCGAACTGTCGATCCGAATGACGCTGATCGCCAACAACAATGTCATTGTCTACACGAATCCGAACACCGATCCGTACACGAACAGCAATGGCAGTACGATGTTGGGCCAGAATCAATCAAATCTGGACTCAGTCATCGGCAACGCCAACTACGACATCGGACACGTGTTCAGCACCGGCGGCGGCGGCATCGCCGGTCTCGGCGTCGTCGGCATCACGGGGCAGAAGGCACGCGGGGTCACCGGATCTCCGCAACCCATCGGCGATCCGTTCACCATCGACTACGTCGCTCACGAAATGGGCCATCAGTTCCGCGGCAACCACTCGTTCAACACGTCAAGCGCTGGCGGCAACCGAAACGCCTCGACCGCCTACGAGCCCGGCAGCGGTTCGACGATCATGGGCTACGCCGGCATCACCGGCGCCAACAGCGACCTGCAACCCAACAGCGACGCCTATTTCCACTCGATCAGTTTCGACGAGATTATCAACTTCGTGGACAACACGATTCCCGGAGTCGGCACCCGGACCGCGACGGGCAACAGCGTGCCGACGGTCATCGCCGTGACCGCCGGGCCGTACACGATCCCGGCCAATACGCCATTCTTCCTGACCGCTCAAGGCTCTGACGCCAACGGCGACACGCTGACGTACTGCTGGGAGCAGCGCAATCTCGGCCCGGCCAACTTGCTCAACTCGCCGGACAACGGCCAAAGCCCGCTCTTCCGCTCGCTGTTGCCCACGACGAATCCGACGCGGTATTTCCCGCGGCTGAGCAGCATCCTGAACAACAGCAACCCGACCGGCAACGCCGAGAAGCTGCCGACCGTCAACTGGCCGGGCGGCGGCGGCAGCGTGCCGATGCGCTTCCGCGTGACGGTGCGCGACAATCGCGCCGGCGGCGGCGGCGTCAACACCGCCGGCGGCAACTCGACCAGCGATGTTAACAGCATCGCCGTTTCGGTCGTCAACACCGGATCGGCGTTCGCGATCACCAGTCAGAATTCCTTCGTCTCGTATGCCGCCGGCAGCACGCAGACTGTGACCTGGAACGTGGCCGGCACCACCGCCAACGGCATCAACGCCGCGAACGTGGACATCCTGCTGTCCACTGACGGCGGGCTCAACTTCAATACCGTCCTCGTGTCGAACACACCCAATGACGGGTCGGAGTCGTTCGTCATCCCGAATCTGCCCACGACGCAGGCGCGGATCAAGGTGCAGCCGGTCGGCAACATTTTCTTCGACATCAACAACGCCAACTTCACCATCACCTCGGCGCCGCCGCAGGTCCAGTCTGTCGTGGTGAACGACGGTTCGGCTCAGCGGTCGATGGTCACGAGCCTGACCGTGACCTTCAATACGACCGTGAGCTTCGCCGGGGCGCCCGCGGCGGCGTTCACGCTGACCCGAGTCAATGGCGGCTCGGTCGGCTCCTTCACCGCCACGCCGACCGTCGTCGGCGGCCAGACAGTCGTGACGATCGGCAACTTCAGCGGCGCCGAGACTCAGTTCGGTTCGTTGGCGGACGGCCGATACGTCCTGACCATCATTCCCAACCAGGTCTTCACGGCCGGAGGACAGTTGGCCGGCCAAAACGTCTTCGACGATTCGAACGGTCTGTTCCGATTCTTCGGCGACATCAATGGCAGTCGAACCGTCGATATTCAGGACTTCGGGCAGTTCTCGTCGACGTACAACCTGCAACTCGGTCAGACGGGTTACATTGCCGCGTTCGACTTCAACGGCGACAATCGGATTGACATCGCCGACTTCGGCCAGTTCAGCGTCCGTTACTTCACGACGCTGCCGTGACGACGGTCGCGCGGTCCACGGGCGGCGGCCGGGAGACTCTCCTTGCCGCCGCCCGGTTGCTTTCGGGCCAGAAGTTGGTGTCTGACGCGCGGGACTGGTATTCCGGACGCAATCGGTCAGCCGTGCTTCGCCAGTCGCCCAATCTGGGCTGACGGATGCGGTTCGGCAGCGTATCATGTCCGCGCCCGCACGGAGACCGCTCATGCCCTGGCCCGAGGCGTTCGCGCCGTTCACGAAGGTCAATGAACCGCTGGCCCCATACACGCATCTGCGCATCGGAGGAGCGGCGGAATTATTCGTTCAGCCGCGATCCGTCGAGGAACTGGCCGCAGTCCTGCAGCATTGCAAGTCGAGCCAGACTCCCCTGCGCGTGCTGGGCGCGGGAGTCAACCTGTTGATCCGTGACGAGCCGGTGCGCGGCGTGGTACTTCGGCTCAATGCCCCGGCGTTCACGACCATCGAAGTGCGCGACCGCCAGGTCCGCGCCGGTTGCGGGGCCTCGCTGCCATCACTGATCTCGGCGACGGCGCGCCATGGACTCGCCGGATTCGAAACGCTCGTCGGCATCCCCGCGACCGTCGGCGGAGCGCTCCGTTTCAACGCCGGCGACCGCACCGGCGAAATCGGGCAATTCGTTCGCCGAGTCGAAGTTCTCAGCGATGCCGGCAAAGTCGACGTCCGCGAGCGCGACGAACTGCAATTCGAGGAGCATTCGAGCAATCTCGACGATGCCGTGCTGCTCTCCGCCGAATTCGAACTTGATAGCGACAGCGCCGACGCGATCGTCAAGCGCATGCGCAAGGCGTGGATTCATCGCAAGGCCGAGCAGCCGTACAGCTTCCAGGCGGCCGCGCGCCTCTTCGAGAACCCGAAGGGGACGACGGCGGCGGCCGTGATCGAGCAGGCCGGCCTGGGTCGGCAGCGCGTCGGCGGCGCCGAATTGAGTGAACGGAACGCCAACTACGTCGTGGCCAATCCCGGAGCGACCGCCCGAGACGTCCTGCGCCTCGTCGAACTCGTTCGCAAAAAGGTGCTTGAATCCACCGGCGTGGAACTCAAGCAGGAACTTGTGGTGTGGTGATGCGTCAGCGGTGGCTGCGCTTTCTCCTGGCCGTCGTGGGCGGCGCCGGCCTCGTCGTGGCGCTGATCGGCGCGGGGCGGTGGGCCCGCGTCCTACTCGACGCTCGGCAGCATTACGACGTCGCCGTCGCTGAAATCGACGTTGCTCCGCCGCCGGGAATCGATCGCCAGCGGTTCCTCTCGGAAGTGCAATATCTCGGTAACTTGCCGGAGCGCGTCTCCGGCATGGACCCGGCGATGGTACTGCGCGTCGCCGCGGCATTTGCAGCCCATCCCTGGGTCGAATCGGTGGAGACTGTGTCGCTGCGCTCGGCCGACGGGCCGCGGGCGCGCCTCCGACTGCGGTCTCCGGTGCTCGCCATCCACGATCGAGCGGTCGATCGCCACGGCGTTCTGCTGCCGGCCGGCACGTCGATCGAGGGATTGATCGCATTTCATGGAAAGACCGAGGCGGACAAAGGCGTCGCCGGCGCCCCGTGCGCCGATCCGGACGTGGTCCGAGCCGCCCACGTTGTCAATCTGTTGTCGCCCTTTCAGGATCAGCTTGACCTCAAAGACGTTCGGCCCGAGGGCGGCGGCTTCGCTCTCAGCGGCCGCGTCCACATCACCTGGCGGTCCGGCGGCGACGAAAGTCAGCGCATCGCCCAGCTTCGCGAGCGGCTCGCCAAGAAGCCGCTGCCGGAGCGGATTGACCTGAATCAGTGATTCATAACACCCGCAGCGCAATCGCCACCGCCATGGCGACGAACAACAACACGATGGCCAGGCGCAGCGTCTGTCGGCTGGTGCGGCGACGAAATAGCCGATCGACTTCGCGCTGGTCGCCGGCCTCGACGGCGATTTGCAGATTCAATTCGTATCGGCCCTGCGGATAATCGCCAGCTTGCTCTTCGGTCAGGAATCCGGGCCAATCCGTCGGATTGTATTTCGGCACGACGACGGCGTGCAATTCCGGGTTGGCGGCGAAGGCGAAGCTGGCCGGCCACAGTTCAGCGCGCGATGGGGTCGGCAACAAGGCCCAGAGTCGGCGAATCAGTTCGGGCGCGGGGAACGGCCGCTCGAACACGATTCGCCCGCCGTCCACCAGCGCCTGAACCCCGCCCAAGAGCGTCGCCGAATCGTCCTCTTGCAGGATTCGCTGCAATCGCTCGACGCTGCCGTCCGATTCGTCGTCGGACCACGCCAGCGACGGCAGCACGACCCGTGTCCCCCAAGGCGGCGGAAACTCGTCGGAGATCGCGAACGGATCGCCGATGCGAGCGTACAGCGGCTGCGGCAAAATCAATACCCGAAAGCGCAATTGCGGAGGAGCACCTTCGGCCGCGGCTTGCACGACGGCAACGCGCTGCCGATCCAGCGGCTGCGCCCAGACGCACAGCGGCAGATGCTCCAGCGGCGGCGGCTGGCCGAACCCCGCGCAGAGCCGTTCCACGGCCGGGTTCCAGTCGTCATCCCAGCCCGGCGAGCGGGCCGTCATTGTCCAGCCCGACCGACTCGGTTCTATGAGCGCTTGTTCAATCACCATCTCGGGCATGGGGACGATTTAGAGCGCGCGGCGGGATGAGCCAGGAACATGCGGCGGATTTCGCGAAGCGACCCTGCGCAAATTACTCCACAAGCTCGAGTGAGCGGAGTTCGCGCGGCAATGGGAAGTTGACGTGCTCTTCGCGGATCGTTCGGCTCTCGACCGTGGCGCCAAATCGCTGGCATAGGTAGTCAACGGTCGCTTGCACCACGTCTTCGGGAGCGCTGGCGCCCGCGGTGATCAGCACCGTTTCGATGCCGGCAAACCACTCGTCCTGGAGTTCACCCGGCCCATCGATCAGGTAGGCCGGCCGACCGTGCTGGCGCGAGATCTCCGCCAGTCGCTGGCTGTTGGAACTATTTCGGCTGCCGAGCACGATCACGAGCTCGGCTTCCGGCGCGAGTTCTTTGATCGCTTCCTGTCGATTCTGCGTGGCGTAGCAAATGTCGTCTTTCGACGGCCCGACGATTTGCGGGTACTTCTGGCGCAGAGCGGCGATAATCTCCTGCGTTTCGTCGACGCTCAGAGTCGTCTGAGTCAGGTAGGCGATCTTGCCGCCAGCCGGCAGTGCGAGTCGCTCCACGTCGGCGAGATCCTGAACCAGCGTGATGCTCTCCGGCGCTTCGCCCATGGTGCCGACGACCTCGTCGTGCCCCTCGTGGCCGATCAGGATGATGTGGTAATGCTCCCGGGCGTAACGGACCGCCTCCATGTGGACCTTCGTGACGAGGGGGCAGGTGGCGTCGATGGCGCGGAGCCGGCGCCGTGCGGCGGCGCGGCGGACCTCCGGCGCGATCCCGTGGGCGCTGTACAGCACCGTCGAGCCTTCGGGAATCTCTTCGATCGACTCGACGAAAATCACGCCCTTGGCGCGGAAGCGATCGACCACCGGGCGGTTGTGCACAATCTCGTGGTAGGCGTAAATCGGCGTGCCGAACAGCGCGATGGCGCGATCGAGGCTATCGATCGCCATGTTCACGCCGGCGCAGAACCCGCGGGGATTGGCCAGGATAATCTTCACGCGGCGGCCCTCAGTCGTCCAACCGTTATGTTAGGGGGCGCAACAACAGCGGCCTGAGCCGCCACGCTGCGCCGAGCATGGCTGCCAGGCCGCCGGGTCCGACATCGTCGGCTTCGGCTTACTTGCCCTTTTCCTTGTCCTTGAACTCGACTTTGGTTACCGTGATCACCTTCTTGCCGTCTTTCTCGCTGACCTTCCCGGTCACCGTGCCCGGTTTCGCCTCCGTGCAGATCTCCTTGTGGTATTTCTTGGCATTGGCGTCATCGAAGTAGTAGATGACGTCCTTGCCGCTCTCCTTGACGCGGAGCACCGTGGCGCACTTGTCCGACTTCTTGAGTTCACACTTGGCGCAGCAGATGTCGCCCTTCAGGGTGACTTCCTTCTTTTCCTTGTCGTCGGCTCGGGCGGACACGGCCGTCGTCAGCGCGACCAAGGCGATTCCGGCGAGCAGCAATTGCAGCGACTTCAACATCACTTCCTCCTCGAAATAGACCCATAGCTCCCACGGCCCTGTGCCGTCGGATTTGCGTTATCCCGGACTGCGGGCACTATAGCCGGATCGAGCGCCTCCAGCAATGGCCCCGTTACAGTCTCAGACGATGGCCACGGGGAAATCAATGAATGAACCGCGGGAAAGACTCGTCAATTTCTGGACGCGGGTCCTAAGATAATCGCCGCCGACGGCGATCGATTCCCAAGGCAATTCAGAATCAGGAGACTCGTTCATGGCTTTGCAGTCGGCCGGCGCTCCAGCGCCCACCCGCAGCGGCGAAACGGCTCTGACCGGTAGTGCAAACAGCAGCCATGCCGTCGTGGTCGATCGCTCGCCGGACCCGCTCTACGAAACGTCGACGACTTATCAGATGGCATTGCGGCAGTTGATGACCGTGGCTGCCCACGTCGATCTTGACGCCGGCGTGCTCGAGCGGCTGTCCAAGCCGAAGCGCGCTCTGATCGTCAGCGTGCCGATCCGCATGGACAACGGGCACACGGAGGGGTTCATCGGCTTCCGCGTGCAGCACTCGCTGACGAGCGGACCGGCCAAGGGCGGGCTGCGTTACCATCCGAGCGTCGACCTGGGTGAAGTCGCCGCCCTGGCGATGTGGATGAGCTGGAAGTGCGGCATCATGAATCTGCCCTTCGGCGGGGCCAAGGGCGGCATCGCCTGCGACCCGGCCGCCCTCTCTCGCGGCGAAAAGGAACGCCTCACGCGCCGCTACACCGAAGAGGTGCAGTCGATCATCGGACCGCGCCAGGACGTCATGGCGCCCGACATGGGGACCGATGAACAGACCATGTCGTGGATCATGGACACGTATTCGACGAAGGTCGGTTACGCCTGTCCGGAAATCGTCACTGGCAAGCCGGTGGAACTTGGCGGCTGCGTCGGGCGGCGCGAAGCCACCGGTCGCGGCGTGGTCTACTGCGTCATGATGGCGCTCGAGGAGCTCGGCATTCCGCCCGACAGCGCCACCGCGGTGATCCAGGGCTTCGGCAACGTCGGCAGCGTGACGGCCCAGGAACTGCACAATCACGGCGTCAAGGTGATTGCCGTATCCGACCGCTACGGCGCGATCCGCAACGATCGCGGCATCGACATCCCGGCATTGATCCGGCACGTCAACAGCATGCAATCGGTGGAATTGACGCAGACGCTGAACAGTTTTCCGGGCGCTCAGCCGATGGACCCGGAAGAGTTGTTGACGCTGCCGTGCACCATTCTCGCGCCGGCGGCCCTCGAACGAGTGATCCACGCCGGCAACGCGCCCAACCTGAAGTGCCGCGTCCTCGCCGAGGGCGCGAACGGCCCCACGACGCCGGAAGCCGACGCCATCCTGGCCGACAGCGACATCTTCATCATTCCCGACGTGCTCTGCAACGCCGGCGGCGTCACCGTCTCCTACTTCGAATGGGTGCAGGACATCCAGCAACTCATGTGGAGCGACGATCAGGTCAACAGCCAACTCGCTCTGCTGATGAAGAAGAGCTTCAATCAGGTTCGCAAGCTGGCGAAAGACCGCAACCTGCCGATGCGCACAGCCGCTTTGACTCTCGGTGTGCAGAAAGTCGCCAAGGAGAAGATGCACCGCGGGCTGTTTCCGTAAGAGCTTCGCATCTCCGCGTCCGGGCGATCAGCCGGGTGACGCTGACGCTCGCCGCGAAAAAGTTTACCTCGATTGGCAGAAAGTCATGGAAGATCCGGACAGCGTGACGAAGTTCTGGATGGGACATCCGCACCGCCGCTGGACGACCTTTTGCCGGCACAGTAGCACGACGGAGTTGCTGCGCTCCAAAGCGGAGATTTACATTGCCCAGGGCACCGACGATCGTGCATCGTTCATCGGCGAGCTGGACGTACTGCGCGCAGAATTAGCCGCACACGGCCGCGAATTCGTCGTCGAACGGATTGCTGGCGCGGATCACAGATTCCGCGTCGCCGGAGTTGACAAGTCCGCGGCGCCGCACGGGTTTGAAGAACTCTTTGGTCGAATCCTTGCATGGTTCTTCAGTTAGCAATCAAAGGACCGACGAAAGTGCAGGCTCTCGCGCCCGGCGAAAACGGTGAAGACCTATGTCCCGCATCAAGATCAAGATTGTCGGCATGGCGATTGGGCTGTTTGCCCTCAGACTCGGAGCCGCGTGGATGTAGCCCAGCGCTTTGGACGTCGCGAAGGCGGCGTGTGTCGAGCGCGGCTGGAGCGTCGACGATCTCACTCCAAGTGGATTCGCATGGCGGAGCCGCCCAATCGGGTTCGGTCAGACGAAGCAAGTGAGTTACTTTCTGGACCAGGAGCAGCCGCCGAAAAAGTGCGGGTGACGCTGACCCGGCCGGTCTATTTCGTCGGTTGGCGGGTAGACGCCCGTGAAGAATTGCGAGACGGGCGATAGAGCGGATCGGTGTCGGCTCAGTTTCACCGCTTTGCTTGCTCGGCGACTCCCCGTCAACTACCGGCGTTGCCAGTTCAAATTGGTCGCGTAGATTGACGCTTTTCGCCGCGGGTCGGAGTCGCGTCCGTCGATGGACGATGCTGTTCGCAAAGCTGCCGCGCTCATCGAGGCGCTGGCTTATATTCGCCGATTTCGCGGCTGCCGCACGGTCATCAAGCTCGGCGGCAGCGCGATGGAAGATCCCGCGGCCCTCCACGCCACGCTCCAGGACGTCGTGTTCATGGAGACCGTCGGTCTGCGGCCCGTTGTCGTGCACGGCGGCGGCAAGCCGATCGACCGAGCGATGGTCGCCGCCGGGCTGACACCGCGAAAAATTCATGGCAGGCGCGTCACTGATGATGCCGCACTCGCGGTGGTCGTCCGAGTTCTGCGTGATGAAATCAACGCGGGCATTGTCCGGGCGATCCGGGCGCTCGGCGGCCGAGCGGTCGGACTGCACTCCGACACGTTGCAGGCGCTGAGCGGCACGCGGGCGCCGGCGGCCGGGCCGGATGGCGCGGCCATCGACCTCGGGCACGTCGGGCGAGTCACCGGCGTCGACGCCGGGCTGATCGAGAACTTCACCGGCGCTGGCGTCGTACCTGTCATCCCCTCGCTGGCGATGGATGCGGAGGGCGGCTGGCTCAACGTGAACGCCGATACCGCCGCGGCCGCCGTCGCCGCGCATTTGCGGGCTGAGAAGCTCGTGTTCCTGACGGACACCGCCGGCATCCTGCGCGATCCATCGGACCCAGCCTCGACGGTGTCGCACGTCGATGCCGCCGGCTGCCGCGCACTCGTAGAGTCCGGCGTTGTCGCCGCCGGTATGATTCCCAAAGTCGAAGCGTGTCTGGACAGCCTAGCCGCCGGCGTTGGCAAGGTCCACATCATCGACGGCCGGCTGCCGCACGCCTTGTTGCTCGAGATTTACACCGATTCCGGCATCGGCACGGAGATCGTCGCTTAAGCAAACGCGGCGGTGGCCCATCGCACCAATCCCGTGAGTCCCAGGAATGTCGAACATGACCAGCGCGGACGTCATCGAACAGTATCGACGATTCGTGATCGGCAATTACACGCGCTACCCGATCTGTCTGGTGCGAGGCGACGGTTCGTACGTGTGGGACGCCGAGGGTCGGCGGTATCTCGATTTTTTCCCCGGCTGGGGCTGTGGACTCCTGGGCCACTGCCCGCCGCGCGTCGTGGCTGCGGTGCAGCGGCAAGTCGCCGAACTCATCCATGTTCCGAACACCTGGCACACCGGCCCGCAGGGTGCGCTCGCCGAGGCGCTGAGTCGGCGGACCGATTTTGATGGCCGCTGCTTCTTCTGCAATTCCGGCACGGAAGCCAACGAGGCGGCGATCAAGCTCGCCCGGCTGAACAACCCGGCCGGCCGGTACAAGATCATCGCCGCGATCAACAGCTTTCACGGCCGGACGATGGGCGCCCTGAGCGCCACCGGCCAGCCGAAATACCATGCCGGAGTCGAGCCCCTGCTCCCGGGATTCCGGCACGCGCCGTTCGGCGACCTGGCGGCGATCGAGCGGCTGATCGACGACGCCACCTGCGCCGTGCTCATCGAGCCGATCCAGGGCGAGGGCGGCTACGTCGTGCCCGCGCCGGGCTTCTTCCCGCGCCTGCGCGAGATTTGCGACCGGCACGGCATTCTGCTGATGGTGGACGAGATTCAGAGCGGCGCCGGCCGCACCGGCAAGTGGTGGGCCATCGAACACGAGAACGTGGAGCCCGACGTGGTCTGCTTCGCCAAGGGCATCGGCAGCGGCATGCCCATCGGCGGCATCATCGCCCGTAAGGAGTTGATGACCTGGGGGCCAGGCTCCCACGGCAGCACCTACGGCGGTAACCCCGTGGCCGCCGCCTCGGCCCTGGCCACGCTGGAGGTCATCGAGCGCGAGGGCCTGTTGCAACGGGCAGACGAGAGCGGCGAGTTCATCCAGGACGCACTGGTGGAGATGGAGGCGCGCCACCCCAGCATCGGCCAGGTGCGCGGGCGCGGCCTGATGATCGGCCTGGAGTTCGTCAAGGACCGCCACACCAAGGAGCGGGCCATCGACCTGCGCAACTACCTGGTGCAGCGCGCCTTCGAGCTGGGCCTGCTGCTCATCCCCTGCGGCGTCAACGCCGTGCGCCTGACACCGCCGCTGAACATCGACCGCGCCCTGCTCGAAGAGGGCCTGCACCTATTCGAGCAGGCGCTGAGCGAGGCCGAGGCCCGCTATCCGGTCAACGAGGGCTAGAGGCGACCGCCTGATGGAACCACAAACAACTGTCACCGCGCGCGTTGGCGCGCTCAAGTCCGCTCTGGCCGGCGGCGTCGTCCCGGCCATGGCCACGCCGCTGCTGCCCGGAACCCACACCGTGAACACGGCCGTCGTCGGCCCGCTGGTCGAGTTCCTGCTGGCCAGGGGGGTCAAGGGTCTGTTCGTCGGCGGAACGACGGGCGAGGGCACGCAACTGGACGACGACCAACGCCGCGCCCTGCACGAGGCGGCGGTGAGCGCCGCCGCCGGGCGTGTGCCCGTGCTGCTCCACGTCGGCGCGCAACGCACCGAGGCCGCCGTGGCCCTGGCCCGCCACGCCGCCGGCCTAGGCCCGGCGGCCCTGGTGGCCATGACGCCCACCTTCTACGGCCTGAGCGACGACGCCCTGGCCCGCTACTTCCACGCCATCGCCGACGCCGTGCCCGACTTGCCGCTCTTTCTCTACGACATCCCGCAATTCGCCGTCAATGGCATCGGCCCGGCCCTGCTGGCGCGGCTGGCGGGCGAGATGCCGTCGCTGGCCGGCCTGAAGAGCAGCCGCGTGGACATCCAGATCGTGCGCCAGCTCATCGACGCCCTGCCGCGCGACCACATCGTGCTGGCCGGCAACGAGAGCGCGGCCCTGGCCTCGCTGTCGCTGGGCGCGGACGGGCTGATCAGCGGCCTGAGCACGGCCATCCCTGAGCCGTTCGTGGCCCTGACGCGGGCCGCGGCCGCCGGCCAACTGGACGAGGCCCGCGAATGGCAGCGCACCATCAACAAGCTCCTGGGCGTCCTAGGTGGGGCGCGCATCGGCGGCATCAAGGCCATCCTCGTCCAGCGCGGCATCCCCGTCGGCCCGCCGGTGCCCGTACTGGACGCCACCGACGCCCCTCTCTGGCCGCGGGCGGCCGAGATTCTGGGCCTCGCCGCCGGGTGACCCGATGCGGCTGATTCTCTTCGACATCGACGGCACGCTGGTCCACAGTGACCGCATCGGCCGCACGGCCATGGCCCGCGCCCTGGGCGACGTCTTCGGCCACGGCGGAGCGATCGACACGATCTCCTTCGGCGGCATGACCGACCGCGGCCTGGTGCACGAGCTGATGTTGGCCGAGGGTTGGAGCGCGGCCGACATCGAGGCGCGGCTGCCCGCCTTCTACGAACGCATGGCCGCCGCCGGGCGCGAGTTGTTCGTTGCGCCCCACGTGCGGCCCTGCCCCGGCGTGTTGCCCCTGCTGGCCGCGCTGGCCGGGCGCGACGACGTGGTACCCGCTCTGCTGACCGGCAATATCCACCTGACCGCGCCGCTCAAACTGGCCGCGGCGGGCATCGACCCGGGGCTGTTCCGCTTCGGGGCCTACGGCAGCGATAGCGTGGCCCGCGACGACCTCTTCGGCATCGCCCTGGAGCGGGCCGAAGCGCAGTTGGGCTTGCGCCTGGCCCCGCGCGATGTCATGATCGTGGGCGACACGCCAGGCGACGTGAAGTGCGCCCGCGCCGGCGGGGGCGGCGTCCTGGCCGTCGCCACCGGCCCGTACTCGGCCGCTGTGCTGGGCGACTGCCGGCCCGATCACCTGTTCGGCGACCTGAGCGACACCGACGCCGTCCTGCGGGCGCTGCTCGGACAGGGCCAGGCCTAGCGAGACCAGAGGAGCAAGACGATGGCAGCGCGCAAGAAGCTCAACATCGACGGCATCCCCTTCGACACGGGCGGCCCGACGGCCGTGGCCCTCGACCGGCTCTATACCTGGGTCGTGTGGCAGTTCCCGCGGCCGCGCGCGGCGGTGGTCGGCGCGGCCCCCTTCGCCGGCCAGGGCGGAGCCGTCCACCCCACGGCCGCCGAACATGGCTGGTATCCGGCCATCGTGGATGCCGCCGCCGGCCGGGTGCTCATCTTCGCCAACGTCCCCGAACCGTTCATCAGCCCCGAAGCCGCCGCCCGCCACCTGGACACCCTGCCCGAGTAAGAGAAGAGGTTCACGCCAAGGACGCCAAGAGGGCAAAGGACGCCAAGAGAGAAAACTCTTTTTTGCGTTCTTTGCCCCCTTGGCGTGCTTTGTGTGAGGGTTTTGGCCTAAATGACTGTCCCGTTGGGCACGACGGCGTTCTTGGGCACGATGACGATGCCGTCACGGGCCACGTAGCAATCGCCCTCCTCGTCGGGGCGGTCGGGGATGTAGCGGATGGTCACGTTGCTGCCCAGCCGGGCGTTCTTGTCGATGATCGCCCCCTTGATGACCGCGTTGGGGCCGATGCCGATATCCGGCCGCTTCAGGCGGCGGTTCTCGGCGCGATCCTCATCCGTCTCGTAATAGTCGGCGCCCATGACGATCGACGACTGGATGCTGGCCTCCTGGCCGATGATGGCCCGCAGGCCGACGACGCACTCGCGCACGCTGGCGTCGTAGAGGCGGCAGCCGTCGGCCAGCAAGACCTCATCCAGCCGCGTGTTGTGCAGCTCGGAGCCGGGCAGGAAGCGGGCGTGGGTGTAGATGGGGGCCTGAGCGTCGTAGAAGTCGAACGGCGCGTCGAGCTTGGCCATCTGCAAGTTGACCTCGAAGAAGCGCCGGATCGTTCCGATGTCCTCCCAATAGCCGTCAAAGACGTAGCCGACGACGCGCCGCTTCTTGATCGACTGCGGCAGGATGTCGCGGCCGAAGTCCACGTAATCCTCTTCCAGCACCGCCTGCAACACGTCGCTGTTGAAGACGTAGATGCCCATAGAGGCCAGAAAGGGCTTGTCGGGGTTGGCCGTGCTCTCAAACTCCTTCAGCACTTCCGGCTTCTTGGGCTTCTCGGCGAAGGCGGTGATGAGATTGTCGTTGTTGAGCTTCAGGATGCCCAGGCCGCCCACCACGTCGCGCGAAACCGGCTGCACGGCCACGGTGATGTCCGCCTCCATCTCGATGTGGCGGTTCACGAACTGGCGGTAATCCATACGGTAGAGATGGTCGCCGGCCAGGATGAGCACGTACTTGGTGCCCGCCTGCTTGATCTCGATCCACTGCTTGCGGACAGCGTCGGCCGTGCCCTGATACCAGTCGGCGCTGCGCGGTGTCTGCTCCGCGGCCAGAATCTGCACCCAGCCCGGCGAGAACTGGTCGCGGGTGTAGGTGCTCCAGATGTGGCGATGCAGCGAGGCCGAGTTGTACTGGGTCAGGATGGCGATCTTCTCGATGTCGGCGTGGAAGCAGTTGCTCATCGGGATGTCGATGAGGCGGTACTTGCCGGCCAGAGGCACGGCCGGTTTGGAGCGCTCCTTGGTGAGGGGGTAGAGGCGCGTTCCCTGCCCTCCGCCTAAGATCAAACCTAGAACATCTTTCATGTAGGGCATGGCGATCTCCGTTCGCGTGCTGTCGTTGTGGCCGCGCGGCGCGGGCCGGGGCATGTTTGTTACTATAGCGTGTCTGCTGTGTTTTGGCACATCGCCACGGGCATGTTATCATTCCGGGGTGCAGCTCTGGCCGGTCATCGAACCGGCCTTCTGCATGCCCAAGCCATACCATCGCGAATGCCACAGGAGTGTTTGTGAGTCGAGTCATCCACGTCGATAACCCCGGCAAGCGCCGCAACGCGGCCCGCCGTTCCGTCGCCGAAATCCTGCGCTACCTCAGCCGCAAGACGCAGATCGACGACGAAGCCAGGGATATGTCCGCCGCCCTGGTCTTTCTGTTGACCGAGATCAAGGCCACGGTCGATGAGTCGGCCGCCGCCTGGGAGAAGCGCGGCTACTGGATGAAGGTCGAGCGCTTCGTCCGCGATTACGAGTGGATCCCCGAAGCCGCGGCCAACCTCGACGACGTGATTCGCCACGACGCCTGGGACCTGT